>VYMC01000002.1_pt1:7500-268313 | contig 268313 bp, 259 predicted proteins | sample 5115301 | NCBI WGS metagenome assembly VYMC01 (sample SAMN12291802, study PRJNA351875) | freshwater metagenome | isolation source: freshwater lake | place: USA: Michigan, Wintergreen Lake | collected 2013-08-08 | reverse complement strand
CCCTTGGGCACGCGTACTTATCTTAGCCGGGGCGCATGGTTTGCGTCGTAATCCGGGCCAGTCCGTTAATCTGGCCCACCTCATCTGGCGCACACCACGCGCCCCGGCCCCTCTTTAAGGTCACCCCCGCTGGGTTTTTCCAGATGGGGCTATCGGTGTTTCTCCCCTCTCCCTCTGGGAGAGGGGCCGGGGGTGAGGGCTTACGCTCGCACCACTGCTTATTAGTATTCAGAGTTTTTCATCATGGACGAACCATCGCGTCCTTGCGCAAAGACCCCCTCACCCCCGACCCCTCTCCCCCGTTGGGGGCGAGGGGAGAGCGCTTGTTCACTCAGAACGCCTTTGCCGCAGGCTATGCCTACGCAAAGGCCGTGTTCGAGTGTGCGCGCGCAAGATGGGGCGGCTTCAAGGCAAGCGAAGTGCGGCCTTGAACCGTTCCAAGTGGAAGCAATCCGCATCATGCCGAACCAATGTTCTGTTGCGTCTTGCCTACCATCGCTGCACACCGCTTGCCCTATTGGAGCAGATCGCCATGCATTTGTGAAAGTTGAAGGCAGAGTTTTATGACTCTCTCAGTTCACAACTTGCGTCCGACAAGTTGAAAACAGAACCCTTAATTGATATTTTGGGAATCTAGCAATTTTAAGTTAAAAACAGGAACCAGCCATGACCTCTAAGTACACCGCTCATCGAAGCGTCTCCTACCTTAGGCTGCCCAACTCATTTTCGATCGCGTACGTCGACAACCAGATATCACTTCAGCGAGCAAGGATTGCCTGGAACGAAGACGAGAACAATCAAATAACTGAGGTTTTCATTGACGAGCTAACTCAGGCTTGGCTGGATTCAAGTCAATACTACCTGAAGTCAGGGGGAGCGTGCTTTTCTGATTGGGAGAAGCCCGCTGAAGAAGAAGGCGACGGCACTAAATTTGCCGAGGCCTATTCCCTAAAAGACGCTTTTGGTACGTTCGGTATACTCCTAGCTCGAGGATTTGCGAATTCCGAATCTTACCGGCAAAGCTTGATTGAATTCTCCAGAATTTCCGAGTGCCATTGGGCAAGGCGATTACTTTTTGCCTATGATTTGGCGCACAACCGCGACCTAGTACTAAGCTCAAGCGACTCCTAATACCCCAAGCGCCCACTCAACGTACCGATCAAATCCACGACCGCTTCGCCGATCACCGTGCCGGGCAGATAGACCGCACTTGCCCCCATTTGCTTGAGGACGGGCACGTCGTCTGGCGGGATGACGCCGCCGATGACGATCATGATGTCGCTGCGGCCCTCGGCCGACAGCGCTTGGCGCAGGGCGGGCAAAAGCGTGAGATGGCCAGCTGCGAGGGAGGAGAAGCCAATGACATGGACGTTATTCTCCACCGCTTGGCGGGCTGCCTCTTCCGGTGTGGCGAACAAGGGGCCGATATCGACGTCAAAGCCCAGATCGCTAAAGGCCGTCGCGATCACCTTTTGGCCGCGATCATGGCCGTCTTGGCCCATTTTGGCGACGAGGATTTTGGGCGCGCGACCATCGGCTTTGGCAAAGGCGACAATGGCCTCGCGGGCTTGTTGAATGACAGGGTTCGAAGGGTCAGCTTCGCGGGTATAGACGCCTGAATTGATGCGGATTTCAGCCTTATGACGGCCATAAACATCTTCCAAAGCCAGCGAGATTTCGCCCACGGTGGCTTTCGCCCGGGCCGCCTTGATCGCGAGATCCAGCAGGTTACCGGACCCATCGCGGGCCGCCGCCGTCAAATCTGCGCAAGCGGCGTCGACATCTGCCTGATTACGTTCGGCCTTAAGCCGCTTCAATTTCTCAAGCTGCTTCATCCGCACAGCACTATTGTCGACCTTGAGGACGGGAACGTCTTCGACTTCATCGAGTGGAAATTTGTTGACGCCCACCACGGTTTGCATGCCGGTATCGATACGCGCTTGCGTCTTCGCAGCGGCTTCTTCGATGCGCAGTTTCGGCAAGCCCTGTTCGATGGCTTTCGCCATGCCGCCCAAGGCCTCGACTTCTTCAATATGCTTCCAAGCCCGTTCCGCGAGGTCGGCCGTCAGCTTTTCGACATAATAGCTACCGCCCCACGGGTCGATCGGGCGGGAAAAGCCCGCTTCTTCTTGCAGCACCAATTGGGTATTGCGCGCAATACGGGCGGAGAAATCGGTCGGCAAGGCCAGAGCCTCGTCAAGGCTATTGGTGTGCAGGCTTTGCGTGTGGCCATGGGTAGCGGCCATCGCCTCAACGCAAGTTCGCACCGCATTGTTGAACACGTCTTGCGCCGTCAAACTCCAGCCGGAGGTTTGGCTGTGCGTGCGAAGCGCGAGGGATTTCTCGCTCTTGGGATTGAATTGCTTGACCAAGCGCGCCCACAAGGCCCGCCCTGCCCGCATTTTGGCGACTTCCATGAAGAAGTTCATGCCAATCGCCCAAAAGAACGACAAACGCGGTGCAAACGCATCAATATCTAATCCTACATCTAAGCCAGCACGGATATAATCAAGGCCGTCTGCGAGGGTGTAGGCGAGCTCCAAGTCTGCCGTCGCGCCGGCTTCTTGCATATGGTAGCCGGAGATGGAGATCGAATTGAACTTGGGCATGTTTTGGCTGGTGAAGGCAAAAATGTCGGAAATGATCCGCATGCTGGGTCCGGGAGGATAGATATAGGTGTTACGGACCATGAATTCTTTGAGAATGTCATTCTGGATGGTGCCAGACAGCTTGTCTGGGCTGACGCCCTGCTCTTCTGCTGCCACGACATAGAGCGCAAGGATTGGCAGAACTGCGCCATTCATCGTCATGGACACGCTCATCTGATCCAGCGGAATGCCCTCAAACAAGGTGCGCATGTCGTAAATGCTGTCGATGGCGACACCCGCCATACCAACATCGCCGAGCACGCGGGGATGGTCGCTGTCATAGCCGCGGTGGGTCGCCAGATCGAAGGCGACCGACAGGCCCTTTTGGCCAGCGGCCAGATTGCGGCGGTAAAAGGCATTGGAATCTTCTGCCGTGGAGAAGCCCGCATATTGGCGGATCGTCCAAGGCTGTTGCACATACATCGTGGGATAGGGCCCACGAATATTAGGGGCAATACCGGGAAGCCCACCCAAATGGTCGAGGCCTTGGAGGTCTTCTGGACCATAGGACGACTCTACCAGCACATCTTCGGGGGTGCGCCACATCGGAGCGCTCGCCGCTCCTGTCGGTGCGGAGGTCACAGTCGGCGTGCCAAGCTCTAACTGGCTGAAGTCCGGTAGCTTGCTCATACGGGCTCCTCCAGAAGGGTGATGGCGTGGGTGAGTTCGGCTAAAATGTCCGATCCGGCAAACAGGTTGCGATCAACAGTGGCGGCCTGGAACTTGCCCGCCAACCAAATCTGTTGGGCACCGGCGGCCTTCAAGGCAGCGGCAACGTCCGCAGCTTCGGCCTCATAGGTCGCATCATCGCCGCATAAGCACACAAGGTGCGCACCGCTGGCCTTAAAGGCCGTGAGCAAAGCGGCTTGATCTGCATAGGCACTTTCTGCGCCCAACGCCCGGATGCCACCAGCTTCAAACGCATTGCGGGCAAAGCCTGCCCGCGCACTGAACTTGGCGAGGCTGCCCAAAGTTGCGAGAAAAATCTTGGGGCTTAGGTTGTCAGCCCGGTCCCGCAAGGCTTCAAAATCTTGCGCCAAGCGCATGGGTGGAATGGCCCCTGCCAAAGGTGTCACAGGCGCGGTGGAGACGGACGCAGATGGGGTAGCAGGCACAACTTCGTCGAGATTGGCGTAGATATTGATGCCAATGAGTTGGGTCTTGCGCTTGGCAATATCGCGAGTGCGGGCGGCGCGGGTTTTGGCGACCCATCCTTGCACCAAGCCTTGATCCAAAGCAGAGGGCAGACCGCCAGCTCGTTCAATCTCTTGCACCAAAGGCCACGCCGCTTGGGCCAAATCCTCGGCCAAAGCCTCCATCGCCCACGCCCCGCCTGCTGGATCAGTCACGCGGCCAAGATGGCTTTCTTCCTGCAAGATCAATTGGGTGTTTCGGGCAATACGGCGGGCATTCTCATCAGCCAGACCAAGGGCACTCGAATAAGGCAAGACAGTTATGATGTCGGCACCCCCTGCTGCGGCACCAAAGCAGGCACACGTGGCGCGCAAAATATTTGTCCACGGATCGCGCTTGGTCTGCATGCGGCCAGAGGTCACCGTTTGCAGGCGCATGGCGGCCGTAACGCCGCAGGCTTCCAAGACCCGCGCCCACAGTCTGCGGGCAGCGCGCTGCCTGGCGATTTCCAGCACCACGTCAGGCCCGGCTGCGAGCGTGAACAAAAGCGTTGCATTGACGGCGGCGGCGTCAAGTCCCATCGCCTCGCCTGCCCGCACATGGCCAATGCCTGAGGCAATCAACACCGCAAGCTCTTGGGCGTCTGAGCCACCGCCTTCATGGACTGGTCGCGCGTCGGCGCGCAAACATGTCGTCATCGGAAAAAGGCTCGTGGTCTGGGCGGCAAAGCCCGCCGCAGCTTCAAGGCTGCAGCCGGTCTGGCCATTCATCTGCGCTGCCATGGGATCAAGATTAAAGGCAATCTTCGCCGTGGCGCGGTCGCTTTGAGGCACGGCATCGGCTAAAGCGCGCGCAGCGCCCAACGGATCGGCAGGCGCATCAAGTGCGACCGTCGCCAATGCCAGCAAGACGCCTTTGATCAAGACTTGAAAGTCGGCAACGCGAGAGGCAGCCACACCACAATTGCCCGTGGGATCAATGACAAACTCAAGCGAGGATACGCCTCGCTCCAGATCGTAAAGCGCGGTTTGATTGGCCGCTTGGGGGTCGGGGTTCAAAATGGTTTGACGGATATCCCAAGGCAGGAAGGCATCCCGCACGGCTTCTGCACCTCGAATAAAAGGTGCTTGGCCCGCGACACCCGTATGCGCGGCTGGGTCTGGCGCATCGGCTGAGGTGTAGAGCGGACGGACAGGCACGCCGTCATAGGTCTGCCCGATCAAGCGTTCAAACGGGGCACCCTTCAGTGCTTTCTCCGCCAGCTCCTGCCAGCGCGCAATTTCAGGGTCAGTGAAGCCAGAAGCCAATGCGAATGGATGAGTCATAGGATGGCAAGTGCAGGGCTAAGCCCGCCTCGTCAAGACCTCACCTAGCGGTAGATACCAGTCGAACCAAATCCGCTTGCCGCCGCAAGCCCAATTTAGCGAGCAGGCCTTTGATTTGGCTTTTGACGGTGGCCACCGACGTCTTGCGGATTGCCGCAATCTCTTCGACCATGCGGGCCTGGGACAATAGCGTGGCGATATTGGCTTCAGACTTGGTGAGGCCCGCGAAGACTTGCAAGCCGGTGATCGTTGCCATCTCATCCTGTGGCGTTTTGGGCAGAAGGACCGCCACATAGGGGCCCAAAGTTGCCTCGCATTTGAATAAGCGGACCATATCAACGACCCAGCCATCCAAGTTCCGCAAGGGCACCGACAAATGCTTGCCTTGATAGCCGTCATACAAAACACCAAGACCCGCTTGCAGATCGGTGACACTGCGAGCCGCCAAGGCGGTCAATTTGCCATCCTTCAAGCGCATTGTGCTCGATGCATCAATCCGGCGAGCCCATTTTGAGGTGCCCGCACGCACATGACCCGTCTGGTCCACAATCACGCCATGGACCCCAGCGGCCTCTAGACCGCCCAAAAACTGCTTGCGTCTCGCGCGGCGATCTTTCTGTTCTTTGGTGTCATAATCGGCTTCTGTTTGCCAAGACGGCACATGCTCATCGGAAATGCGATCAACGGCGTCAAAGGCCCATGAAATCCCAACCGCCTCTAAATTATCAAACCCAAGCGGCATTTCTTGGCCGGGTTCAAAATCGGGCCGAATCTTTAAGTCGGAACTGGTATTATCCGCCCCTGCGTCAGATGATGATATCATCGATGGTTCAAGAGAACCATCTTCCTCCGGCGTTTCCGTGCTCATACAACTTCCCCAAGCCGAGCCTCCATCTTGTTGGGCCTTTTTTTGCAAAGTCCACTCAAAATAGCGGTTAACGAGCGAACCAAGCCAAATTGGTGCGCAACTGTGATCAGAAGGCCCCAGTCATCTTAGCGCAAGGCGGGCAGCTCAAAACGGGCAATGCCAGTTTAGCCGTGCGCTTCTACTTGCATCACGGCGCAGGACGCGCCAAGACGGGACCATAAACGTAGCCATAATGGCACTTGCCACACTGCTCTGGGAGTTCACATGTCGGTACCTGAAGTTCTATCTCGCCTTCGCATCCCTGTGATCGGGGCACCGCTTTTCATCATTTCCAACCCTGATCTGGTTATTGCTCAATGTAAGGCTGGCGTCGTGGGTTCGTTCCCGGCGCTTAACGCGCGACCTGCCCCGGTGCTGGAAGAATGGCTCGACAAAATTACCACCGAATTGGGTGAGTGGACGGACAAGAATCCAGACCGCCCAGCCGCCCCATTTGCGGTCAATCAGATCGTGCACAAGACCAATGATCGCCTCATGCACGACGTGGAAGCGTGCGTGAAGTTTAAGGTTCCCGTCGTCATCACCTCGTTGGGTGCCCGCGAAGATGTGAACCAAGCGATCCAGTCTTATGGCGGGATCACATTGCACGACATCATCAACAACCGCTTTGCAAGGAAGGCCGTTGAAAAGGGCGCAACCGGCCTGATCGCGGTCTCCGCCGGTGCGGGCGGCCACGCCGGCACGCTGTCGCCTTTTGCTTTGGTGCAAGAGATCCGCGAATGGTTTGACGGGCCGTTGTGCGTTTCAGGCTCTATCGCCAATGGCGGTGCTGTTTTGGCGGCCCAAGCCATGGGCGCAGACTTTGGCTACATTGGTTCTGCCTTTATCGCGACGGCTGAAGCCAATGCCGAAGAGGCTTATAAGCAGATGATCGTCGACAGCAGCGCCGATGACATTATCTATTCCAACTTGTTTACTGGCGTTCATGGCAATTATTTGGCCCCGTCGGTCGTCGCAGCTGGCCTCGACCCCGCAAATCTGCCTGAAAGCGACCCTTCAGCGATGAATTTCGGCTCTGGCGGCAATCAATCCAAGAAGGCTTGGCGCGATATTTGGGGCTGTGGCCAAGGCATTGGTGCCGTCAAAAAGGTGGCGACCGCGGGCGAATTCGTCGACCGCTTGGCTGCTGAGTATGAAGCGGCCAAAGCCCGGATTATGGCGGCTCCGCTGCGCTAGATCAGACAAAAACGGTCAATCTATCCGACCGAACAACTAAAAGGGTCATGGTGTCGTCCGTTTTTAGGATTGACGCTATGGCCCTTTTCACTTCCCCACCCACTGCCGCGCAACTCAACTGGCGCTGGCCGCATTTCACCCCCGTTGAACTCTCCTGCACCTGTCGCAAGCATTGCAAAGGTGAGTATTTCCATGACGCGCGCTTTCTCGATGCTTTAGAAGCCATGAGAGGGGAGATGGGGCCTTTGACGATCCGCTCCGGCCACCGCTGCCGCGGCCATAATGTTGCCGTGGGCGGCGTGGCGAATTCTTATCATGCAAAGGCGATTGCCGCCGACATTGCTGTGACAGGCAAGACGCGTGTGCGCATGTTGCAAGCTGCCGTGAATGCCGGGTTTACGGGCCTTGGCTATGGGCGCAGCTTCTTGCATGTCGATTTGGGCCCGGCCAGAGCTTGGACTTATCCTGGCGCATTGAGCCTATGGATCAGGGCTCTAGGCTTTGACCCCATGCGCCAGCCGCTGAAACCGCGCCCAAAGTAAGCTTAACCGCCTTTGGCTTTGTTTTTGGCCTCTTTGGCTTCCCGCTCGGCCTTGGTTGGCGGGGGCGGGGCGCTGGCTTTAATTTGCCGGGCCTGAAGGGCCAAAGCCTCGCCGCGTGCGCCTTCTTCGTCTTCGCAACTGACGCGATCCTTCAGGATCGGATCACGACCGACAACGCAAAGACCGCTGGCGGCAACGCGAACATTGCCGACGCTGTCAGCTGGGTCATTGGTGTCGCGATTGAGAAGTTGGGATGAAACCTCGGCTTGAGCGCGTGATTTGATCTCTTGTGCGTAAAACGACAAAGCCGCGCTCTCGCCAGACCGACCCATAGAGCCTGTTGCACTGGCAAATCGTTGAACTGAATCGGCAAAGGCACGGGGTGAGATTTTGCCCGAGAAGTAAAGCCGGCGAGCAAGTACGGCCTCTGCGCCAAAAAAGGTCTCAGCCGAACGAGGATCTCGCTTTTCAAAAGCTAGGAAACCCAAGCGCTTGGACGCTTCCCAAGCGACAGCGTCGCCAGGTTCGCCCGGTGGCGCAAGGGTTAGGGCGGCGCGATAAGCAAGCTCGGCCTGACGTAGATCGCCCGTTGCACTGGCGGCTGTTCCTGCCTTGAGAGACGCGCGCGCCGCTTCATCGGTAATGGGCGCGGGCGGGGTAGGTTCCGGTGTTGCGACCGGGGCTGGTGCCAAGACTTCAACAATGGGGGCCGCAACCTCCTCAACTGGCGCTGGAGCCGGCTTCGGGGGCGTGACTTTCTGAACCACAGGCGGACGCTGGGTGCGCTTAGACTTACTCTGCTTCTGCCCTGCTGTTTGCGCCAAGGCGAGGCTGCCCAAAGATGCCGCCATACCAGCAAACAGGAAGTAGGTTGTTTTGGAAGCTTTCAAGTGACCCTCGGTTCTAGAGCAAAGCTCGCTCTATCTGAAACAGATAAAGCGGACAAGCTGTTGCTCCAACTTAGATTTAGCGCGCCAAGCGCCAATGATTAACCACATTAACGTACGTTGGCTGCGACGCAACGCGCAACACGCAGAAGCGTCAAGGATTTCCTGCATAGTCTTGAAGTAAGGCCGCAACGTGGCGCTCTAGACTTTCCCATTTCTTGTAGGCCCGAACATCGGGCGCTGCCTCTTTCCAAGCCTGGTCAAAGGCTTTGGCAAGGTCCCGTTCCGCGAGGAGGTCTGCCAATTTGTAGAGCCGGATGCGAATGGTAAATAGGACCGCGCCGGTCAGGGGAAGCCTGCGAATGGTCTGACGTTCGACCCGCACATGAAGCGCGTCCCGTGCCTGAACAAGAGCCGCTGCCGCTGCAGCCTCGCGTAAAGGCATGCCATTGGGCGTAAATCGCGCGTCACTCCACTGCACGGTCCAATTGTGTCGCTCTAAAACAAGCTCATCTCGCAACAGGGAGAACACGCGTGAGATACGACCACCAAGACCGGGATCGCCGCCGGGGACGGGTCGATGCAGACCAAAGAGGCTTTTGCCAATGGCATCATGGGCAGAGAAAAATGTTGGACTACACAAACAAAGGGCCGTGTTCGTCCAAGCCCCATCGCGCATTTCCATCAAGACGAGGTCGTCGGAAACCAAACGACTGGCAGCAAATAAAGGAGGTTCGCCACGATCAATACTCAGGTCGCAGGCGGTAGAAACAAGCTCTGCTGCTTCGATCTGACCAGGCATAGAGCCGGTGATACTAGCAAAGACTGCGTCAGACTCAGCATCCATCAGCTCATTCTTAGGCCCAACCCAAAACGCCTGATCATCAGGCATCAACCAGTGTTGCAGCTCAATCGGCGCCAAGCCAACATCGAAGCGCGGCGGGCCCTGCTCAAACGGCAGAGGGCGAGAGGAGGCTAGGGGATCGGACACGCCCTGTTGAAACCTGTCTGACCGCAGGTTGCAAGCGGGCAGATGCGGTAAGGCCCCTGCCCGGCTTTAGGACAAAGGGCTTGAATCAGGGCGTCGTTTGCGGGACCAAATCATTCGGCCCAATAACGCGATTGGTGGACTTACTTGGATTGGCCCGACTGGCTGGCGTTGCGCGTTGCCGATAGGTCCAAGAATCCGCTTCATCTCCGCACACAGTTGCAAACACGCGCTGTGGCTTACCATCGGCCCCGATGCGCACATCTTCCTGCGTTTGGCAGGTCGAGTCTGGGTTCACGTCCCCGCTGAAAACATCAGAGGTGACCTTCAGACTTTGGTCCGGTGCCACTGCGCAACTTGGTGTGGGCTGCCCCGGTGTAACGACGCATAGATTTGACGGTCCAAACAAGCTTGCCGTCGGATCAAATGCTTCCACATTGGCGTCAGGACCAGGTTGTTTCGCTGCTGGCCCAGACCAATCCAGCGGCACCGCCCCATCGGGGGTCGAAATCGCATTCCTTAGACCTGGTACAACGGGACCTGATTGGGATGGCGTCGCTGGGCCTGTCGGTGAATCTGGAGAAAGGGGCGATGAGGCCGATAGCGCGACCATCATAAGGGCCAAAAAGTGAGACAAAGCAAAAACCTCTCATGCACGAAACGACGAGATAGCGGATTGGCTGGAAGATGCCTGCGAAGTCTTACTTTGACGTGAATGCGGGCTTGGCTTGGGAAGTCGACGTGCAAAGGGGTCTTCCAACTTAATCTCTGGGCTTGGTTGGCTCAACTGATGGACCGACAAATCACCGCGTAACAGCGCCCGGACAGCTGCTTGGACCCGATTGACCACGCCCAGTTTGCGCGACGCATTGCCTAAATGAAATTGGACGGTCCGCGCTGTTACCCCAGTCACCACGCCAATTTCCCAATTGGTTTTGCCTTCCAAAACCCAATGCAAACATTCAATCTCACGACTTGTCAGATGGGCAGGCTCTGCCGGTTGAAACAGGGCTGCTGCGGTAAGGCGGCGCACGCGCTGATAGAATGCCATAGCAATATGGCTGAGCGCCTCCTCATCATCTGGATCAAGGCGCAACGGCCGTCGCGCGGCGAACATCATAATCGCCACACAGCCCTGAGGGCCATGCACGGGCGTGGTGATGCCATCTCTAAACCCTTGCAGCCGACTGGCGTGCACAAAGTCGCGATGTTCGGGGCTTCGAGCAGTTGCAAAGGCGCGCTGCCACTGGACAGAGCCCGCGCGCTGAATGGCCTGATTGCGGGCTGGATCGGTCCGGCAGCTGGGCTCAGTTGCATATTGGCGTCGCCAATCTGGATCAAAATTGCCAAAATTCAATAGGCTGGTGGGATTCAGCATGGGGTTATGGGGCCCGGGGGCCAATTGATACCAGCCAAAGCCACACGCGGTGGCATAGGTGGTTAGGATATGATGGAGGTCGCCTTCACGCCTTGCGGCACGCAACTCTAATAAAACCGCGGCAGTTAGGCTTTGAATCTGAGTCATCGCCGTCTCCGTTTGCGTCGCACTCTTCTGGTGCACTTGTACAGTTTATCAATTTTAGATAGTATTTGATGGCGGCGATAGGGGGGCGGTGTGTGTTTCCTCCTTGGCATGGGACCGCTCTCAATGAAAATCGCGGCTATTGGCGAAGGCGCGTGTGGTCCGTTGTTGAGCTAAAGCCCGATTGTTAGCTTGGGTCAGCTTTGGATCTTCACGCGGGCTTTGATATTCGTCGGCGCGTGCCAAGGCCTGTGTGAAAGTGCTGCTGCCGTCGGATAGTTCAGCCAAGCGGTGGTTTAAATTGGTGACGCGGTCAGCGATCACATGAATGACGCCATGCTCCCGCTGGAGCCTTCCCCGAATGCCCATGAATTTGGCGGCCAAAGTCTCGCGTCGAAACCGCTCAAAAATCTTAGGCCAAACGATGATATTGGCAGAGCCATCCTCGTCTTCGAGCGTCACAAACAGCACGCCTTTAGCCGTGCCGGGCTTTTGACGGACCAAAACAAGGCCTGCAATATCGACCCGCGCCCCATTAGGGGCGGTCTTGAGACCTTGCGAGGTCACAAAGCGCTTCTCTGCCAATTCAGCGCGGAAAAACGACACCGGATGGGCCTTTAGGCTGAGGCGCAAACGGGCGTAATCGTGGACGACCTGCTCACTCAGCGGCATTTCTGGCAGGGCTGGATCGACTTCTGGGCCATATTCGCTGGCATGCTCAAACAAAGGCAAGGCATGCTCTGCCAAACCTTTGGCGCGCCAAAGTGCTTGACGACGATCCAACTGCAAGCTCCCCATCGCATCCCCATCGGAAAGCAAATCCATCGCCCGGCCATTCAGGCGGGCACGCCGTTTCAGGTCTTCGGCATCCCGATAAGCTCCACCCCCAGCCCGCGCCGCCACCAAGCGCGCCGCATCAGCCTCTTTAAAGCCCTTAATCTCCCGCAAGCCTAAGCGCACAGCCTTACGGGTGTGAGCGACACGCGCTTCGAGCACATTGTCCCAATCCGAAAAGCCGACGTCTGGCGGCAAAACCTCTACGCCATGCTCCTTGGCATCGCGCACCAATTGGGCCGACGCATAAAAGCCCATCGGTTGGGCATTGAGAATGGCGGCAAGAAAAACCTCTGGCCAATGCTTCTTCAGCCAAGCCGATACATAAACAATCAAAGCGAAACTGGCCGCATGGCTTTCGGGGAAACCATATTCGCCAAAGCCTTCAATCTGGCGGAAACAGCGCTCAGCAAAGTCTTGCTCATAGCCATTGGCCACCATGCCGTCGACCAAGCGCTTGCCAAATTCATGAATGATGCCAACTTTGCGAAAGGTAGCCATGGCGCGGCGCAAACGATCGGCTTCAGAGGGCGTAAATCCTGCGGCAACAATGGCGATACGCATGGCTTGTTCTTGAAACAAAGGCACACCAAGGGTTTTGCCCAACACGTCTTCCAGCGCCTTAGAAGGAAAGGTGACCTTCTCTTGGCCCTGACGACGGCGCAAATAGGGATGGACCATATCGCCCTGAATAGGCCCTGGGCGCACAATGGCAACTTCAATCACCAGATCATAAAAGGTGCGTGGGCGCAGCCGGGGTAGCATCGACATTTGCGCCCGGCTTTCAATCTGAAACACGCCAACCGTGTCCGCCGCGCAAATCATATCATAAACAGCGGGGTCTTCGGCGGGAATATCGGCAAGACCGAGCCGCACACCATAATCATGCTCTAAAAACTCAAAGGCGCGCGCGACACAGGTCAACATGCCCAAGGCCAGCACATCAATCTTCAAAATACCCAGAGCATCCAAATCATCCTTGTCCCACTCAACAAAGGTACGGTCTGGCATGGCCGCATTGCCAATGGGCACCACTTCATCGAGTGGTCCGCGCGTGATGACAAAGCCGCCGACATGCTGGGACAAATGGCGGGGAAATCCGTGCAGCGTACGGGCTAGCACCATGGTCTGCGCGATCACCGGACTTGTAATGTCCAGACCCGTCATCTTGTGAATCAGGGCGGGATCAACCCCACCCCGGCCCCAGCCCCAAACAGACTTGGCCAAGGCTTCTTGCGTATCCCCGCTCAACCCCATCACCTTGCCAACTTCCCGCAAGGCCGAGCGGCCGCGATAGGAAATCACAACCCCAGCAATGCCAGCTCGGTGGCGGCCAAATTTGTCATAAATATATTGGATCACCTCTTCGCGGCGCTCATGCTCAAAGTCGACATCAATATCGGGCGGTTCGCGCCGCTCTGCTGAGATGAAGCGCTCAAACAATAGATCCACACGGATGGGGTCTACGGCGGTGATGCCAAGGCAATAGCACACCACCGAATTAGCCGCCGACCCCCGGCCTTGGCACACAATGCCCCGGCTACGCGCAAAAGCAACAATGTCATAAACAGTGAGAAAATAGGGCGCATACTGGAGCTGATCGATGAGCGCATATTCATGATCCAAGGCCGCCCGCACCCGCTCAGGCACCCCGTCAGGATAGCGATCTTGCGCGCCCAACTCACTCAAACGCATTAAACTATCCATCGGGGTTTCCCCCTGTGCTACAACTTCATCAGGATATTCATAAGCCAGTTGATCAAGGGAGAAAGTGATCGCGTCAAAGAGTTTCTTTTGTGCCTGAAGACTATCTTCAAACCCTTTGAAGAGACGAATGATTTCATCAGGCTGCTTCAGGCATTTTTCGCTATTTTGTAAGCGCAGATAACCCGCTGCCTCCAATGTGGTTTTGGTACGGATACAGGCCAGAACATCGGCCAGAAGCCGCCGTTCTGGATTGTGAAACAGCGCATCCATGGTGGCAATCAAGCGCCCGCGCGTGCCTTGAACCAAACGGGTCAGACTGGCTAATCGTTGAAAGTCTGTGCCATCGAAAGGCCGGGTCGCAGCGACATAAAGGTCAGCAGTTTGAGGGGCGTCGGCCAAGTAGAATTGGGCTTGGTCTAACCAAATTTGCGTGAGGATGGGCGGCGGCACAAGGATGGCACAGGCACCATCCATAGCTTCTAGCACGTCGGCTTTCTCTAGGGTGCAACTGCCCTTGCGAGAGCGGCGGTTGCCGCGCGTCAAACAGCGGGTTAGCCGTCCCCAAGCCACCCGGTCTTTGGGATAAAGGACGGTCTCAAACCCATCGACATCAACCAAGCGGGACCCAACAATCAGTCTAAGGCCTGCTTCTTTGGCCGCCACATGGGCCCGCACCACACCAGCGACTGTATTGATATCGGCCACGCCCAAGCCCTGCAAACCAAGGCCATGGGCTGCCCACACCATCTCATCGGGTTGGCTCGCCCCTTTGAGAAACGAGAAACTCGTGGTGGCCAAGGGCTCAAAGATGCGCATGGCCGCACCTGAATTCTATCGGGAAAAAATGGAGGGACTTCATGCCGCACTCCCATGCACATACCATTTGGGATGATCGACTTTGCCGGGCAGACCTTGGCGATAAAGCCAGAAGCGACGCCCCTCAATCGTCTCAATTCGATAATAGTCGCGGTCATGGGCCTCGCCACAGGCAATACGCTCTGGACCTTCGGCGCACGCGACTTTGAAGGCTAAAGCGCGCCAGCGAAACAGGCGGGGGGGGCCGTCTGGCACTTCGGCAATGGCATCAATGGGTTCGGCACGCTCCAACAGCAAAGCGGGGCGCCGCGCCGCTAAAGCTTCGGGGAAGCGGCTCACCTGCGGGCGTCTATCGGCAACAGCCACAGGGCGAACGGCTTGTTCGGGCACCCAATGGGCCACCGCCTCCATCCGCGTCACCCGTCCAGCGCCTAAGCGAGCGGATAGGCGGTCGGCTAGGCGATGGAGAGCATCGGCACTGGCCAAGGCAGCAGCAGCGACTGGATCTAAGTCGAGGACTTGGCCCTCCAGCACCTCGACCACGGGCGCACAAATTTCAACCAGATCAACCCCAAAGCCCAGATCAAGCCCGGCACCATTGGCCTCTGCCTCAATCCGTTCATACAAGACCTTCGTCCATAAAACCGCATCGCGATGGGCGCGCCCGGATCCGCCAACAAGCTGTAAGACAACGCCATCCACGCGATACAGATTGAGGACCAAGCGGCGTGCGCCTTCATTGTAGGAGTCCAAAAGCGTGCATATCTCCCCAGCAGCCTTCGCCGCCGCCAGCTCAAGGCCATGGCGGGTCATCAATGGTTCGGCCAAGCGCAGACGGATGCGCCGCGGTATAATCTCTGCGACAGGATCAATGGCCTCTTCCTCAAGCCCACGCGCCCGGTCCAAGGCGCGCACCAGATCAATCCCGAACCGCCGAGCCAAAGCCGCCGATGATTGGGTGGCGACTTGGCCAATGGTTTTTAAGCCCAAAGCCCGCAAGCCTATGGTCGTACCGTTTGGCAGGCGCAAAGCCTCCACCGGCAAAGCCCCGACCAAGGCACGTAAAGCCGCGCCATCCGGGGCACTTAAGCCATGGCGCGCTTCTGGCGCAAAGCGCGCCAAAGCAAAGGCCGCACCGGGTGTAGCGGCACAAGCTGCACGCGCTGTCAGGCCCAGAGCCCGCATTTTGGTGACCATATCAGCCAGCATGGCGGCCTCTCCACCAAACAAATGGGCACAGCCGGTGATGTCGAGGAAAAGCGCATGAGTACCCTCAAGCCCTTTGACCGGGGCACAATAAGGGCTCCACCGCATGGCCCAACGCGCCAAAGCGATCAGATCATCGCCCTCCCCCACGGGGTCACTGTCGGCAACGCAAATATCTGTCACCAAGGCCTTGGCCCCCGCCAGCATCATGCCCGAGGACAAGCCCGCTTCTTGAGCGGCACGATTGAGGGCAATAAGGCGGATTCCGCCTGCACTGCGCGCAACCGTCGCACAGGGTTTATAGCGCGCGAAACCAGCCCCCTCTGCCTTAAGCCCCTTCGCTTTAAGCAGAGAGGCGTTGCGGCTGAGGCGATCGGTTGGCCAACGTGGCAGGCTGATACAGGCTATGCGTCGCATCATCATACTCCAAATCAAAGGATTGTGGACGCGCGCCATTGCGGGCACGCTCAAGGTGAAGTCTCCAAGCCGGAGGGCCAAGCCCGGGTAGCGCAGTGCCCAGCGCCACAGGTCGACATGGGCGACTGGCCAGTACCAACCGCGCACGCGCTGGCGCAAAAGCAGAGGTGCGCAGCCCTTGAACAGCCAGAACCAAGCTATGGGCCTGCTCTGCCGCCAGTTGGACCCGCCGTGCCCCGGCAAGACCAAAGCCGGCTTTGGGGCCAGACAAAGCCAAAATACCGGCCAAGCCAAAGGTTCGTGCTGCATCCTCCAGACAGGCGTGAAAGCCCTTCACATCCGGCGCACGCACCAACAAAATACGGGATGGACACATGCCGAGCTTCTGCAAACCCGGCCCATAAAGTTGCCCCCAAGCAGGCCCCCACCCCTGCCCGCGACTGGCATCTTCAATCACCACCAGATCGCCCGGGCGCTGTTGCAGCGCCTTGGCCATACAGGCGAAAGCAAAGTGCAGACTGGCTGGTTCATCCATGAAAGCGGCAGGAACCACTTCGGTCACACCGCCCAAAGACAATCCGCCGCCCAAGGCTGCGTCCAACATGGCCGCGCCTGTTGGCAAACAGCTCAACGCCGGGCGGCCCTCTGTTTCAATGGCCCGTATCTGGGTACGCAAAGCGGTCAAATCCGGTCTCATGGCTGAAAATCACACACCTTTCCATTCTTTATGTTCTTGATTTGTTCTAATCACGAAGACGGCGGTGAGTCGAGTCGGAAATCTGGTGCCTTTCCGCTCGCACGTCCGGTAATGACGCAGGGGATGGACGCATTCTAGGCGTCGATACCGCAAATCGTAAAAAATCGCCCCGAAACGACACTTTAACCCAACGGAAACACCATTCAGTCTATACATCATCCCAATCTTTAGGATAGCCGCATGAAATCGATCCCCAGGCTACTGACAGTGACATTTGCTATCCTGCTTATGGCAGCAGCTTCGGCGTGGCAGTTTGCCTCTTATCGCGACATCAATACGCGCCAGATTTTGTTCACCGAAGCCACCGGCGAGATCAATCGGATCGACGAAGTCTTGACCATGTCCGCGCTAATGCATGCCACGACAGCCGACCCAAAATGGGCACAGCGTTACGAAGAAAATGCGCCAGTTCTTGAAGCAGCCATAGTCAAGGCCATGTCCATCGGCCCAGCAGGGGTGAAGGAAAACCTTGACGCAGTCGAACTAGCAAACACCAAGCTTATCGATCTTGAACGCCTGTTCTTTGGTTTGGTGGCCGATGGCAAGAAAGAAGATGGCCTCTCCATTTTGTCCTCGCAAGATTATGCCGATCTGAAAGCCACCTATAGCAAAGAAATCAAGAAAGCGCTGGAAGATGGCTCGTCAGATATCAAAGCCGCGAAAGAAAGTATCCAGACCGGGCTTCTCAGCACCATCATATTGGTGGGTATTGCCTTCATTTTAATTTTCGAGCTTTGGCGGCAAGATCGAGAAAACATCCAAAGAGATAAAATCCGCTATCGAGAGTTTGCGCGCTTTGCCGATCTGGCCCGCAACCCTGTTGTGCGTACCAATAAAAACCGAGAAATCACTTGGGTCAATGACGCCTATCTTGCCCTAACTGGCTATAGCCGCGACGAGGTAATTGGCAAAAGGCCAAGCCAACTGACTTTCTGTCCAGAAACCGATACGCTAGAAGTCGCAAAATTGATCGAAGCCATGAATCAGGGGCAGGCTGTCAGCACCACCCTCTTGAACCGGACCAAAGAGGGCCGGATGTATTGGATCAATTTAGACATCCAACCCCTATTGGACGAGCAAGGGGAGTTGGAAGGATTCCAAGCAATTGAAACCGAGGTCACCGATCTAGTCGAAGCCCAGCGCCGTGCCGATGATGCCTTGGCTAATCTCAACGCCTATCAATCCGCACTGGACGAGCACTCGATCATCTCGGTGGCTGACCATTTGGGCACTATTGAGTTTGTGAACGACCGTTATTGTGAAATCAGCGGTTATTCGCGCGAAGAGCTGATCGGGCAAAGTTATAAGTCCGTTCAATCGGAGATGCATGATCCATCCTATTTCCAAACGATGCGGGATACGATCAATGCTGGCAACTCCTGGCGTGGCGAAGTCTGCAACCGGGCTAAGGATGGGTCGCTGTTCTGGGTCGATGCGACGGTTGTGCCCTTGCCCGCAACCCAGACGAATAAGCCACGCTTCGTAAGCATGCTTTACGATATCACCGAGCGCAAACGTACTGAAACTGAACTGCTGGCCGCGCGCGAACAAGCCGAAGCTGCCAATCGCGCCAAGAGCAGCTTCTTGGCCAATATGAGCCATGAGATCCGCACCCCCTTAAACGGGGTCATTGGTGTGGTTGGGGCTTTGTCCCGCACCGATTTGACGCACACCCAGCGCGAAATGGTCGACCTCATTCAATCGTCTGGGGAAACGCTGGAACTTCTTTTGTCGGATATCCTTGATGTCTCGAAAATCGAGGCGGGCAAGTTTACCTTGCAGCCCGAACCTTTTGACCTTCGCAAAACTATAGAGGCAACCGCGCAAGTCATGGGCATACGGGCTGAGGAAAAAGGCCTCAGATTCCACGTCAAATTTGGCCCCGGTACCGAAGGCCTGTTTGAAGGCGATGGCGTACGAGTCAAGCAAATCCTATCGAACCTGGCCTCAAACGCGGTGAAATTCACCCAAAAAGGTCAAATCGACATCAGCATCGCGGCGACAGACAAAGCAGATGGATCATGCGATGTGATGATCAGCGTCAAAGACACCGGGATTGGCTTTGACGAGCAGACAAAGCAACGGCTGTTCGGGCGGTTCGTACAAGCCGATGCGTCCATTACAAAGAACTTTGGCGGAACAGGCTTAGGCCTATCGATCTGCCGCACCTTAACCGACATGATGGGCGGGCAGTTCTTGGTCACCTCTGAGGCCGGGATTGGTAGCCTGTTCTCTGTCATTCTGCCTTTGCCACGGGTAAAGCTTGAAGCCCTAAGCCCATCTGCTCCGACCCGCACAGACGCTGCGCCAAGCGAAAACTTTGCAGACCTATTGCCGCACGCAACCAGTCGTTCGGTCCTGTTGGCAGAAGATCATCTTGTTAATCAGCGTGTGATCGCCATGATTCTTGAGCCCCATGGCATCACAGTGACGATCGCCCAGAACGGCGCGGAGGCCGTTGAAATGTGGCAAAATGCGCATTTTGATCTTGTGCTGATGGACATGCAAATGCCGATTATGGATGGCCTATCCGCGACAAAGCGTATCCGCGAGATTGAACGCAGAGATGGCTTGCGGCGCACGCCCATCGCCATGGTCAGCGCCAATGCAATGAAGGAACATATCACCCAGTCATTCTGGGCCGGCTGTGACTTCCATATCGCCAAGCCTGTCACGCCCGAAACCCTACTCAAGGGCATTGATGCGGCGCTTGAGGCATGTGAGACCAGCGAACAAGCCGCCTCAAGCAAGGCCAAAAACTCAGTCTAAGCTTAGTCTGATCAGAACGGGATATCGTCCTCAAGGTCTGCCGCAAATGAGCGCTTCTCGCCTTGAATTGACCGTGGTGCAGAAGATCCACCGCCGAAGCTGCCGCCATTGCCGCCGCTGCCGCCCATAGAACGACCGCCGCCAAATCCGCCTTCTGAACGATCTTCGACCATGTCGCCACCACCAGAACGGCCATCGAGGATGGTGATTTCACCTTTGAACCGGCCAATAACTACTTCCGTGGAATAGCGCTTTTGGCCGGCTTGATCGGTCCACTCACGGGTCTGCAACTGGCCTTCAACATAGACCTTGCTGCCTTTTTTGACATAATTCTCAACGACCTTCACCAGATTGTCGTTACGCACAACGACACGGTGCCATTCGGTCTTCTCTTTTTTCTCGCCGGTTGCTTTGTCGTTCCAGCGCTCACTGGTTGCGACAGAAAACTCCGCGATGCGATCACCCGATGGAAAGGACTTGATCTCAGGGTCGCGCCCTAAATTTCCAACCAAGATCACTTTGTTCACGCTGCCCGCCATTGCCCTTACTCCGTCTTTTTTGCCGTTGGCGACTCATCCTGTCGCGCCTCAGCATCGTATTCATTTAAACTGACGCTACAGGTCTCATGTCCAAACCAGAAGAGAGGGGCGACACTCAAACCGCCTCGCCTTGTGGATAAGCATGTAAAACTGTGCATGCCGTGGACAAGCGCAAGATGTTCACATAATGTTCTATTCGTCAAGCTGGTTCGCACGCGCTAATCAGGGCGACATTGTTTTGGCCTTGGGGCTTCAGGCTCAGAGGTTAGCGTAATCAAGGTCACACATGTCTGAATCGCCTGTTATCCGTGTGCGCGGCGCGCGCGAACATAATTTGAAGAATGTCACGGTTGAGATCCCGCGCGGGGAGTTGGTCGTTATCACAGGCCTATCTGGGTCGGGGAAAAGCTCGCTCGCCTTTGATACGATCTATGCGGAAGGGCAAAGACGTTACGTCGAAAGCCTTTCCGCTTACGCGCGACAATTCCTAGAGCTGATGCAAAAGCCGGATATGGACTCGATTGAAGGCTTGTCGCCTGCCATCTCGATTGAACAGAAGACGACTTCGAAGAACCCGCGTTCAACGGTCGGCACGGTTACGGAAATTTACGACTATATGCGCCTGTTGTGGGCTCGCATCGGTGTACCCTATTCACCCGCTACCGGCCTACCTATTGAAAGCCAGACCGTCAGCCAAATGGTTGATAAAATTAAAGTCCTGCCAGAGGGCACGCGTCTATTTCTGTTGGCACCTGTGGTACGCGGCCGAAAAGGTGAGTTTAAGACGGAGTTTAAAAGCTGGATCAAACAGGGCTTTGTGCGCGCCAAGATTAACGGCGAATATTATGAGCTTGAGAATGCCCCTGACCTCGACAAGAAGCTAAAGCACGACATTGATGTCGTGGTTGATCGCATTGCGGTTCGTTCAGGCATCGAACAACGTCTGGCAGAGGGTTTTGAGACCTGCTTACGTTTGGCGGATGGCATCGCTTTGGCTGAATTTGCCGATGAGAAGGATGATAAGGGCGCGGCAAAGCGAATGCTGTTTTCAGCGAAATTTGCCTGTCCAGTGTCAGGCTTTACCATCCCAGAAATCGAGCCACGTCTTTTCTCCTTCAACAATCCCTTTGGTGCCTGTCCAACATGCGACGGCTTAGGCGTACAGCTCAAATTTGACCAAGAGTTGGTGGTTCCTGATTCCAGCAAGACCCTAAATGACGGCGTTATTGCACCTTGGGCCAAGGGAGCTTCACCACTTTACACCCAAACCTTGCAAGCGCTGGCGCGTCATGCCGAAGTTGCGTTGACGACCCCTTGGACGAAACTTCCTGAAAGCTTTCAGAAGCTTGTGCTTTATGGATCGGGGACCGAAAAGGTGAAGTTCGTCTATGATGATGGCGCGCGGCGATATGAAACCACCAAGACGTTTGAAGGCGTAATCCCCAATCTAGAACGGCGTTGGCGCGAGACAGATTCCGCCTGGTCGCGCGAGGAATTGGGCCGCTATCAATCGGCCCAGAAGTGCCCAACTTGCGACGGCAAGCGTCTGAAACCCGAAGCACTGGCGGTGCGTGTCGGGGGTGAAGATGTCTCGGTGGTATCCTCTCGTTCGATCCGGGCCGCGCGCGACTGGTTTGTCGATTTAGAAGGTCGGCTGACACCAAAGGAATTGGAAATCGCGACCCGAGTTTTGAAAGAAATCAAAGAACGCCTGCGCTTCTTGGTCGATGTCGGTTTGGATTATCTCACTTTGCATCGTGGTTCAGCGACCCTGTCAGGTGGCGAAAGCCAGCGCATCCGACTGGCCAGCCAAATTGGCTCAGGGCTTACAGGCGTGCTCTACGTCTTGGATGAGCCCAGCATTGGTCTGCATCAACGAGATAACACACGCCTACTCACCTCGCTGAAAGGTCTGCGTGATCTTGGTAATAGCGTTATCGTGGTGGAGCATGATGAGGAGGCGATTCTAACGGCAGACCATGTGCTCGACATGGGGCCACTGGCCGGCATTCATGGCGGCCAAGTCGTGGCCCAAGGCAAGCCAGCTGACATTGAAGCGGCTAAGGGCAGCCTGACAGGGGCCTATTTGCGTGGTGAAAAGTCCATCCCCATCCCGCCAAAGCGTCGTCGCCGCAATCCTAAGAAATTTCTTCGCATCGAAGGGGCAACCGGCAATAATCTCAAAAATGTCTCAGTCGATATTCCATTGGGGATTTTCACTTGCGTGACAGGTGTGTCTGGCGGGGGCAAATCCACCCTCATTCTCGAAACGCTCTACAAGGCCCTCGCTCGCCGCCTGAACGGGGCAAATGAAGTGCCGGGTCCGCATAAGGCACTGGAAGGCCTCCACCACCTCGACAAGGTGATTGATATTGACCAGAGCCCGATTGGCCGTACGCCGCGGTCCAATCCTGCCACTTATACCGGAGCGTTCGGTCCCATCCGCGACTGGTTTGCCGCGCTGCCAGAGTCAAAGGCGCGCGGCTATGGCCCGGGCCGGTTCAGCTTCAACGTCAAGGGTGGTCGCTGTGAAGCCTGCCAAGGCGATGGCGTACAAAAGATCGAAATGCACTTCTTGCCTGACGTCTATGTCACCTGTGATGTTTGCCACGGCCAACGCTATAATCGAGAGACTTTGGAAGTCACCTATCGCAACAAATCCATCGCGCAAGTTTTGGACATGACGGTGGATGAGGCTGCAGGCTTCTTCCAGGCCGTGCCCTCCATTCGCGACAAAATGGAGACGCTGGTACGGGTCGGCCTCGGTTATGTGAAAGTCGGTCAGCAAGCGACCACCTTGTCTGGCGGGGAAGCGCAACGGGTGAAATTGTCCAAGGAATTGTCGCGCCGCGCGACGGGGCGAACGCTCTATATTCTCGATGAGCCCACCACCGGCCTGCACTTTGAAGATACGCGTAAGCTGTTGGAAGTGCTGCAAGAATTGGTGGATCAGGGCAATAGTGTCTTGGTGATTGAGCATAATTTGGACGTGATCAAGACTGCCGATTGGTTGATTGATCTGGGCCCTGAAGGCGGCGATGGCGGTGGCCTGATTGTCGCCGAAGGCACCCCAGAAGAAGTGGCCTTGGTGGCAGGTTCTTGGACCGGCCGCTATCTGAAAGAGACCTTGCTCAAACACGAAGAACGTCGCCTCGCCCAAGCCGAACGCATGGCCCACGAGGCGCAAGTGGAAGCTAAAACTTAAGGGGATATTGCGGGGAGACCGTACCCAGACCACACTCCTTTCAAATTGTGTGGACCTGCTCAAAGGTTTGCTAAGGCAAAGGCCTTAGAATGAAGGGATGGTAACGAATTATCTTCATGCCCTGACCCATATGCTGGATTTTACTGGGCGGATGACCCGGCGCGCTTATTGGTATTTTCTCCTGATGGTGCTGGCGTTGAGCTGTGTAGCTATTTCGGTGGATAGTGCAGTCCTCTTGTCTGAGCTCACGGATGGCACGCCAGAGATCAAGATCGGCACCATGACCATGACTTTTGGGGCCTTGCATGCCTTGCCGATTTTTTCGGCAAGCTTCCGTCGTCTGCACGATATCGGCAAGTCTGGCGTTTGGATTGTCTTGAACCTTTTGCCCTTCGTCGGCAGTATGATCCTGTTTTCTTGGTATGCCCGACCCAGCGTGATTGACAGCGCGCATGGCGAAGCCCCGCGTGAGCAGCTCTCGCGGCCAAATTGGGCAGATCGAACACAATTCTAAAAAAACAAAAAAGGGCGGCACCCGACGCGCCGCCCTTTTGATTTGACCTTTAGTCCGGCCTTAGCCCGCGACTGCAGCCGCGTCTTTTTCGCCTGTTCGGATACGCAGGGCCATTTCGACGTCGACGACAAAGATTTTGCCATCGCCGATTTTGCCCGTGTTGGCGGCACCTGCAAGCGCCTCGACCACTTTGTCGACCATGTCATCGGTAACTACGGCCTCTATCTTAACCTTGGGCAGCAGCTTCACTTCGTATTCGGCGCCACGATAGACTTCGGTCTTGCCCTTTTGACGACCGTATCCGCGAACTTCGGTAACCGTCAGGCCCGAAATGCCAGCTTCGGTTGCAGCGTCAAGCACCGCATCGAGACGGCTTGGTTTGATAATGGCGGTGACAAGCTTCATTCTGTTCCCCTCACTTCGCATCGGGTTCGTTCTTCGGAACCAGACCCTGATTATTCCATCACATTCTAGATTAGACAATCAGCAGCACTTGTGACCCGCTTTCAATGCCAGACCGCAGGGCGGAAGGTATTAGCACAATTTTTGAGCGACTTTTGCGGTGATTGCCTTAAAAACGTGCGGCCGCGGGCTGGGCTAACAACACGCGTCGACCTTGGCCGGGAAGACTGTCGGCATACAGACGCTTTACAGCCTCCACTAAAATAACCCCGCCCAGGGCGGGCCAAGCTCGTTCGCCGACACTTTCCCACGTCTCTGCTGCTCCGCCTGTCGCCATTTTCCACGACAGAGGTGGCCCATAAAGTGCACGCGACCACGCCACTGGCTGAAACATGGCTTCACTCAAAAGACTTGCCAGTTGGCTGCGGCTATAAGGTCTGCCTTGGCCAAAAGGGGTCGATTCCGCCCTTGCCCAAATGCCACCGCGGTTGGCAACCGCAATCATCAAACGCCCTTCGGGAGCAAGCAACCGCCAAAGTTCGCGCAGAAGCACGCGCGGATTTTCTGCTTCTTCTAAGGCATGGACACAGAGGATGCGGTCAAAGATGGCTTCGGTGAAGGGCATCCGGTCCTCATCACCAATGCAAGCGAGGTTAGGCGCACCAGATGGCCACCGCTCCACCCCTTGTGTGGCTGGCATCAGGGCAGTGACTCGCCGCGCGGTTGGCAGCCATGGCGTGAGAAAAGGCGTAGCATAGCCAAAGCCCAAAACATCGAGGCCTTTGCAATCCCCCCAAGCATCAACCATGCGACGGCCAGCCATAGCCTGCGCAGTCTGCCCTAAGGGGCCAGCATAAAAACTTTGCAAGGCAAGAACATCAACACGCATGGGGACTAGGATAAACCAAGTTTCTCTCTTAAAGGACAGTCATGCTTATCATTCATATGTTTCCATGTCTGTCTGACAATTATGGCTTTTTGGTCCGCGATTCGGCCACAGGCAAAGTTGCCAGCATTGACACCCCGGACGCCAACGCCATCCTAGCCGAAGCGCAGAAGCTAGGCTGGCACATCGACGAGATCTGGAACACCCATTGGCATCCAGATCATGCTGGCGGCAATCAAGCGATTGAAAAGGCTTTGGGCTCCCTATCGTTGGGGCCAGAAGAAGTCCACACACGCATCAGCCCTCTCGCAAAGATCGTGCGACCCAGTGAAACCGTCACTTTGGGCGAGAGCTCAGCCAAAGTCATCGATGTTGGTGGCCATACTTTAGGGCACATCGCTTTCTACTTTGCTGACGACCAAGTCGCCTTTGTTGGCGATGCGTTGTTTGCGTTGGGTTGCGGGCGGCTGTTTGAAGGCAGCGCGGAACAAGCTTGGGCTAGCCTCTCCCGCCTCATGGCGTTGCCCGATGCGACAACCATTTATTGCGCGCACGAATATACAGCCGCCAACGCGCGCTTTTGCGCAACGATTGAGACTGATAATGCTGCGCTGACAAACCGAATTGCCGACATCACCCGCTTGCGCGCCGAAAATCTGCCGACCGTTCCAACCAGCATCGGGCTTGAGAGGGCGACCAATCCATTTGTGCGGGCAGATTTGCCTAGCGTCCGAGCTGCGATAGGGATTTCGGCCGATGCCGCCGCCCACGAGGCGTTTGGTCGCGTGCGGCAAATGAAGGACCAATTCTGATGCAACGGGCGCTGTCCGGCGATTTATCTGCTTCTGAGATCATTGCCCTGCTGCAGATGAAGCCCCACCCCGAGGGTGGCCATTATGTTGAGACGTTTCGTGACCCTGAAGGGCCAAAGGATCGTGGCTTTTCCACCAGCATCTATTTTCTACTTCAAGCAGGTGAAGTCTCCGCTTGGCACCGCGTCGATGCGGGGGAACATTGGTTTTGGCATGCAGGCGGGCCGTTGGCGCTTAGCATCAGTGAAGATGGCCAGAAAGCGTTTGCTCATCGCTTAGGACCAGATCTGCGGGCGGGGCAGCGTCCTCAGGCAATTGTTCCTGCGGGGGCTTGGCAAGCAGCCGAAAGCCTCGGCGCTTGGACCTTAGTTAGCTGCGTCGTCGCGCCTGGCTTTTTGTTTGAACGATTTGAACTCGCCCATCCTGACTGGTTTCCGGGCAAGCCAGGACAAGCGCCGATTTAGGCCACTTCTGGGTCAATTAGCCTTGTCGAGCGCATAACCTGCTGAGCGCACCGTGCGGATTGGGTCGATTTCGTCGGCTTCATTCAGCGCTTTACGCAACCGACCGACGTGGACGTCCACCGTACGTGCCTCGACATAGACGTCCGACCCCCAGACTGCATCCAGCAATTGTTCGCGGGAAAAAACGCGCCCTGGATGTTGCATGAAATAGTCAAGCAGGCGGAACTCTGTCGGGCCCAAATGGACATCACGTTCGCCCCGCTTCACGCGGTAGGACACACGGTCGACCACGATATCGCCGAACACCAAACGATCGTCCGCAAGGCCCGGGCGAATACGGCGAAGGACGGCGCGCACGCGGGCCAAAAGCTCAGTCGTTGAGAACGGCTTGGTGACGTAATCATCCGCACCTGTGTCGAGGCCCCGAATCCGATCGGATTCTTCGCCACGTGCTGTCAGCATGATAATGGGGATGTTGCGGGCATCTGGCTTGGCACGCAACCTCCGGCAGACTTCAATGCCGGGCACTTTTGGCAGCATCCAGTCAAGAATGACCAAATCCGGCAAGCGTTCCGACGCCATCATTAGCGCTTCCTCACCATCAACGGCGACACCGACATGATAGCCATCTTTTTCCAGATTATAGCGCAATAGCGTAGCTAAGGCGTCTTCGTCTTCAACGACAAGCACATAGGGGGTCATGACAATGGCTCCTGATTAGGCGACGGTGGCAGGGGAGGCATCACGGGATCGACCGCCTTTGGCCGGTCAATGCCGATGTCTTCACCTGTTTCAAGGAAATAAATGACTTCGGCCATATTGGTGCAGTGATCGCCTATTCGTTCAATATTCTTGGCCACAAACAACAAATGCGCGCCCGGCCCAATCATGCGGGGATCTTCCATCATGTAGGTCAAAAGTTCGCGGAAAAGAGAGTTATAATGCTCATCCAACTCTTCATCCTGCATCCAGACTGATACCGCACCAGCCACTTCACGCGATGCAAAGGTGTCGAGGACTTGCTTCAACTGTGTGACCGCGATCTTGCCCATGCGCTCCACACTGCGAGTCAGGGAAATAGGGTCAAATTCCTGAATGGTCAAAGCGCGCTTAGCTATGTTTTTGGCCAAATCGCCAATGCGCTCCAAATCACCAGCAAGCTTCAGGGCTGCGACGGTCTGGCGCAAATCGCGCCCTAACGGTTGGCGCAAAGCCAACAAGCGCATGATCTTCCGCTCAATCTCGCGTTGAAGCTCGTCGATCATCTTGTCGCCGTCAATCACGCTGCGCGCAAGGCCAGCGTCGCGACGCGCAATGGCGGTGACTGCATCGCTCAAAGCTTGCTCTGAATAGCCACCCATGCGGGTCAGATCCGTCCCTAGGGCTTCTAATTCTTCGGTAAAAGCACGAACGGTATGTTCTGTCATGGCAACTTACTTTCAAGCCCCCGTCTAGGGTGCAAACCTCTTAGCCAAATCGGCCAGTAATGTAATCTTGGGTGCGGCTGTCGCGGGGATTGGTGAAAATCTCTTCGGTGGGCCCAGCTTCCACCAGCTTGCCCATGTGAAAGAAAGCCGTGCGCTGGCTGACGCGAGCTGCCTGCGCCATGGAATGGGTGACGATGATGATGCAGAAATTCTGCCGCAACTCATCGATCAATTCCTCAATCTTGGCTGTCGCGATAGGATCCAAAGCTGAGCAAGGCTCATCCATCAGTATGATTTCAGGATTGACCGCAATGGCACGGGCAATCACCAAACGTTGCTGTTGGCCACCGGAAAGGCCAGTGCCGGGCTGATGCAGTCGGTCTTTCACTTCCTCCCACAACCCCGCTTTGCGTAGGCTTTGCTCTACAATGCGCTCTAAACCCGGCTTATCATTGGCAATGCCGTGGATGCGCGGGCCATAGGCGACATTCTCAAAAATGGTCTTTGGAAATGGATTCGGCTTCTGGAACACCATGCCGACCGACGCCCGCAACACGACTGGGTCAATAGCACGGTCATTCACATCGCGGCCATCAACTTGAATACTGCCTGTCACTTTGCAGGAATCAATGGTGTCATTCATGCGGTTGATACAGCGCAAAAATGTAGACTTGCCGCAGCCAGATGGGCCGATAAAGGCGGTCACCGACGCATCTGGTACATCCAAGGACACGTCAAACAGGGCTTGCTTTGCGCCATAAAAGACATTGACGTCGCGCGCACGCACTTTCGAGCTGATGTCCGGCAGAATGCCTGTCGATTGTTGCACGTGCGCGGCATGGGTTTCACCGTGAGCATCACTGCTGTTTTGAGAGAACGTATTCATGGTTTTACCACCTGCGCTCGAACTTGCGTCGCAGGAAGATTGCGACAGCGTTCATCAATATCATGAAGAGAAGTAGGATCAGAATAGCCATGGCCGTACGTGGCTCCCAAGCCCGCTCAGGGCGGCCTGCCCACATAAAGAGCTCAACTGGCAGAACAGTTGCCGAGTCGGTAAAGCTAGTCGGCACGTCGGCGATGAAAGCCACCATCCCGATCATCAACAATGGCGCTGTTTCACCCAGCGCGTGAGCCATCGCGAGGATTGAGCCGGTCATGATGCCAGGCATGGCCAACGGCAAGACATGGTGGAAAATCGCCTGCATTTTCGAAGCACCAACGCCAAGCGCTGCTTCCCGAATAGACGGTGGCACAGCTTTCAAAGCAGCGCGAGAGGCGATGATAATCACGGGCAGGCTCATCAAGGTCAGCACAATGCCACCTACAATCGGGGCGGAGCGCGGCATATTGAAGAACGTCAAGAAAACCGCAAAACCCAACAGACCAAACACAATGGAGGGCACGGCAGCCAAGTTGTTGATATTGACTTCAATGAAGTCTGTCAGCGCATTCTTGGGTGCAAATTCTTCAAGATAGACAGCCGTCGCAACCCCAATTGGCACGGCGGTACAAAAAGTTACCAGAAGCGTAAAAATCGACCCAACAAGAGCGGATAGAATACCCGACAATTCAGGCTCGTTTGAGTCCGAATTGGTGAAGATCGTTGTGTTGACAGCCGGACGAATGGCCCCTTCGCTTTGCAACTGACGGCCAAAGGCAATCACTTCATCATTTACAGCCCGTCCGTTCTGCGGCGTCGCAATTTGCACCGTCCGCCAGACGTAATCAGTTGCCCCTTTCGGACTACGTGCCAAGAGTACGCCTTGGGCAGCTGATGGCGCAATGCGGGTCAGCTTATAGGTTGCTCCGCGAACCTCAACCAGAATGCTGGGCTTGTCGTCATTGAGTTCAATCGCCCCACCCGCGCCCTTTACAGCAGCACGATAGGCGGCAATTGTTGCTTCATCGACCTCGGTCTCGCCTGTCAAATTATCAACAAGTGTTTGGGCTTGGTCTGCCAATGCCTCGGCTGCTGCAAGTCCCGGCCCCCCAGAAGCTTTCAGTTCTGAAACCCGCGCGGTTAGGGCTGCGACTTGGGTTTGCGCAATGCTTAGGCGCTGGCGCTTGAGGCCGAGTGCTGTTTCAAGCTCAGTGGCAGCGAGGGCCAAATCTTTGCGGAGATTGGCAACTGGCTTCGCAAACGGTGTACGACCGCCAGACAAAGTATAGGTCCCGTCAGCAGCTCTTGCTTCGGTTAAGGGCTCTTCGCCTTGGCTCACTCGGGTTTCCCCGTAAGCACCCTTCAAAAACAGATCGAGATCATCATTAATCGGCAAAGCCACATCCAAGCTTTTACCAATCAAGCTTGGATCTTGAGCTAAAGTGCGTCCGATTGGGACGGCTGCTAGAGACGTCACAACATCAAACAAATCGTCCAGTTTCCCGTCTGCTTCAACCGTTGGGAAGCGTTGGATCAAGGCATCTTGGACCAAGCCATAGAAATTACCATGCTCGCGAATTTCAGATGGCACGCGTTTGCCAAAGGGATCGGCTTTCTCTGCGCTGACGTTGAGCGTCAGATGCAAGCGGTTTTCCGTCAAAGCTGGAATCGATTGGGAGATGACCGACAATAACAAAAGGCCGCAGGCCGCAATCGCAGTTGCCACCATGGTGATGCCAAACCAACGGAATCGGGTTTCAGCCGCGTGCCGCCGCTTGATTTGACTGTTTACGATGTCCCGCAAAGCGGTCCGAGATGGGGCAGCAGGGTCACTCATATTTATCTCGATATTTTTGAACGACGCGCAATGCGATGATGTTGAGGATCAAGGTCACGAAGAACAGAACAAAGCCCAGCGCAAACGCAGCATGGGTCTTGGGGCTGTCATATTCTTGGTCCCCAGTCAGCAAGGTCACGATTTGCACCGTCACAGTGGTCACCATGTCTAAGGGGTTCAGGGTGAGGTTGGCATTTTGACCAGCGGCCATAGTCACGATCATCGTCTCGCCCAGCGCTTTAGAAACAGCCAACAAAACAGAGCCAACGATACCAGGCAGCGCAGCAGGAATTACGACCCGCCCAATCGTCTCCGATTTTGTTGCGCCCATGGCATAAGAACCGTCACGCAGGGCTTGGGGAACCGCATTGATCACATCGTCGGATAGCGACGAAATGAAGGGGATAATCATAACCCCCATTACCAAACCCGCAGCTAAGGCACTTTGTGCTGAAACATCGAGTCCTATGCTGGTCCCGATGGCCCGAATAATCGGGGCGACGGTCAACAATGCAAAGAAGCCGAATACCACCGTGGGGATGCCGGCGAGTAATTCCAATACCGGCTTCACCACAGCGCGCGCTCGGGCACTTGCATATTCAGAAAGATAAATGGCTGAGCCTAGGCCGACTGGGATCGCAATCGCCATTGCAATCACCATGATGAGCGCGGTCCCAGCGAACAAAGGCACGGCCCCAAATGCACCAGACTGGCCGATCTGATCAGCCCGAATGGCAACTTGCGGACTCCATTGTGTGCCAAACAAAAAGTCGATCGGACTGTAACTTGAAAAGAACTTCAGCGTCTCAAAAAGTAAAGATAAAACAATGCCAAGGGTGGTCAGAATAGCAATGGCTGAGGCCACCATCATGCCAGCCTTGATGCAGACCTCGACTGCATTGCGGGCGCGGAAGTCCCGCCCCAAATGCGAACGCGACAAGAAGAAACCGAGGGCGGAGAGCGCTAAGGCACCCAAACCAAAGGCCAAATTGAGATTGGCGGAAATCGCGCGCATGGCTTCCGCGGCAGCCAAGACATCGGGGGTACGTTGGCTCGGGGTCCCACCGAAGGCTATTTTACTGGCATCGGCAAAGAATAAGTCCAGCCGCTCCTTCGGAAGGGCCAGCACCTCTGGCGCGAGGCTATGGGACAAAAGCGATCGGATTGCAGATGGGGCGATCAGCTCATGGAGCAACAAGAGAGCTAAGGCAGGCCCGACGACCCACAAAACTGCATACCAACCATGATAACCGGGTAGGGAGTTTAAACGGCCTTGGCCAGCGTTGGCCAGAACCAGTGCTTTGGTCGCGCCGGTTTGCCAAGCCCACGTGCCGAAAGCCAGCACAAAGGCCGCGGCAATCAGGCTTACAGGCACATCTGCTAACGCATCCATGAACAATCATCGCCCCTGCCAGACAATCTGGCACCAATTCTCCCCCGCCCCTTAAGGGTTTGCTGAGAAGACAAGATTACATTTTTACGACACTTCGATGACACCGGCCGCGCTTGACAGGGTCAGCCTGCTTGTACTTCTGCTATTGTCCGTACAGGACCCAATTCTAGCGGCTGCGGCAGATACACCGAGAAAGCAGTCCCTCGGCCCTGCTCACTCTCTACCACCAATCCACCACGATGGCGATTAACGATATGCTTCACGATTGCCAAGCCCAGACCCGTGCCACTTTTGCCTGTGGCGGTTTCTTCCACGCGGTAAAAGCGTTCTGACAAGCGCGGCAAATGTTGACGTGCGATTCCAGGGCCTGAATCCTCAACCCGCAATGTACAATAGAGGCGATCCCGATCTACTTCAGGACTGGTAAGTGGCAGGCGCGAAGCCCCGTCCCACTCGCGCATACCTGACCTCAATGCAGACTCACGGTCTAGCCACGCGGACAGAATGATACGGACTTCGGACTGCGCGCCGCCATATTTGAGGGCGTTATCAATGAGGTTCGCGGCGATCTGTTGAATTTCGTCCCAGTCCCCAATCACCCAAAGGGGATCATCGCCTATTTTGAACTGAATGCGCTTCTGCTTATCGGGCGGCAAACTTTCGACAATTTCCTGCACAGCGGCAGCAAAGTCAGACCGAGCGGTTGGGGCGACGTGCTCATTCAATTCAATCCGCGACAAACTCAGCAAGTCTGAGATCAGGCGACTCATTCGATCTGCCTGCAGGTGCATGATTTCTAAGAACCGATCGCGGGCGGCCGCATCGTCGCGGGCTGGGCCACGCAAGGTCTCAATAAATCCAATTATCCCCGCTAGAGGGGTCCGCAATTCGTGGCTGGCGTTTGCCAAGAAGTCGGCGCGCATGCGCTCGGACATGCGTGCTTCAGTCTCATCCTGGATCGACAATAGCACAAAGCGCTCTTGATCTGCCTCAAAAGCCGCAATCGATACACGCTCATAGCGGTCAACTGGCACACGACTCTCGATCGACAAGGTCCGGGTCACGCCCGTTTTGAACACTTCGCTTACTGCGTCCACTAAGCTGGGTCGCCGTATTACGGCGCTGAATCGCACTTGGACAGCATCAATCGAGAAGCGGTCGCGCGCAGCTTGGTTGGTTCCGACCAAACGTCCGGCCGCGTCGACAATCAGCACTGGATTAGGCGTTGCTTCGATGGCAGCACGTGCAAACCGGACAGCGCCTACTACCAAGGTTGCTCCAGTACTGTCACGCCCTGCAGTGGCGCTGGCAGGTGTAGGGTCTGTCCCTTGCTGTTCAGGGCTCTGCACTACGGGTGGGGCTTTTGCGGTTTCTGCGCCCAACCACCAGCCAACCGCGATTGCCAGACTTACACCAAGCCCGCCTGACAACGTCAGCATCACGTTTTGGCTGAGCCCGTAGATCGCACCACACGTAATGAACAGCACCCCCAGAATGGTGGCAACAGCAGGCCAATTCAGGGCGTCGCGTTCTGGCAAACTTACAGGCATTAGCGCTTTTCGTAATAATGAGACTCAGCAGGCACTTTAAGCTGGCATGCAGCGATGTCCGCAGGATGACAGTATTTTGACGATTTTGCCACCCTTGCGAGCTAAGCGATCACGACGACGCACATGCGTAGACATAAGCTGTCAAAGGTGGGAAGTTTCGCTTGTGCGATATGCGTCAAAGGACAGACGAAGGATACAGTTATGTTGACACGATTGGGCGTGAGCATTTGTCTGATTAGCAGCCTAGTTGCGCCAGCATATGCCGCTGACCTACCCACTCAAAATCGCGCATTAGCTGTGGGTCGTACTTTGGCTGAAACCCATTGCGCGACCTGCCATGCGATCGGCAAAAGTGGCCAAAGCCCAAATCCGAAAGCGCCGCGCTTTACAACTTTGGCGCGGCGCTATCCGCTTGAAAATTTGGCAGAAGCCCTCAGCGAGGGCATTCTAGTAGGCCACGGCCCCATGCCTGAGTTCCAGTTTGAGCCCGATCAAGTCGACGGGCTGATTGCCTATCTAAAGAGTATACAAAGCCCAGTCAAAAAGGCGAAGAAGCGCGTTTCAAAATGAGTTGCTCTGACCCCCTTGTGTTGCTGAAAGGCCACACCTAAGTGATGGGGCAACGATCCTAGTTCCTAGGTCTCCCCTGTTCTCAACTTTAGGCTTTGTAACGATGAACCTAGATAAATTCACCGAACGCGCCCGCGCCATTGTCCAAGCTGGACAAATGGAAGCGATCAAGCGCAAGCACCAATACTTCACACCCGAACATTTGCTAAAGGCGTTACTGGATGACGACAAACAACTGGCGGCTGGCTTAATCCGGTCTGCCGGAGGGCGGCCCGATGAAGCCAAATTGGCCACCGATGTCGCGGTAGCGGGCCTACCAGTTGTCGAAGGCGGCGAAGATAAAATCTATATGCCGCCGGAGACCGCCCGGATTCTGCAAGGTGCTGAAGACGCCGCAGGTAAAGCAGGTGACAGCTTCGTTGCCGCTGAATGGCTCCTTTTGGCCATCTCAACTGCCCGCACAACTAAAGCGGCTGAAGCGCTGAAGGCGGCGGGTGTCACCCCGACCTCTCTAAACTCTGCCATCGGTATGATGCGCAGCGGTCGAACAGCCGACACCGCCAATGCAGACGACAATTATGAGGCGCTGAAAAAGTATGCGCGTGATTTGACTCAAGCGGCGCGCGACGGAAAGCTGGACCCCGTGATTGGTCGAGATGATGAAATACGCCGTTGTGTGCAAGTTTTGTCGCGGCGCACCAAGAACAATCCGGTCGTGATCGGGGAGCCAGGCGTCGGCAAGACGGCCATTGCGGAGGGATTGGCCTTGCGAATGGTCAATGGCGACGTGCCTGAGAGCCTGAAAAACAAGAAACTCATGAGCTTAGATATGGGTGCGTTAATCGCAGGCGCTAAGTTCCGCGGCGAGTTTGAGGAACGTCTCAAAGCCGTTTTGAGCGAAGTTGAAGCCGCCAATGGTGGCATCGTGCTGTTCATTGATGAGATGCACACCCTTGTTGGGGCCGGCAAATCCGAAGGCTCGATGGATGCGTCCAATCTCTTGAAGCCGGCCCTATCGCGCGGCCAACTGCGTTGCATTGGGGCAACGACGCTGGATGAGTACCGCAAGCATGTCGAAAAGGACCCTGCCCTTGCCCGGCGGTTCCAGCCTGTTTTTGTTGATGAGCCCAGCGTTGAGGACACGATATCTATTCTGCGCGGCTTGAAGGAGAAGTACGAGGTCCATCATGGGGTTCGAATCTCGGATGCTGCGATTGTAGCGGCGGCCACCTTGTCAAAACGCTATATCGCCGATCGGTTTTTGCCTGACAAAGCCATCGACTTGATGGATGAAGCTTCAGCCCGCCTGCGCATGCAAGTCGACAGTAAGCCTGAAGAATTGGATGAAATCGACCGCAGGCTGATGCAATTGCGGATTGAAGCTTCGGCGCTGGGAAAAGAAAAAGACCCCGCATCCATCGAACGGCTGGAACGCTTGGAGGACGAGATCGATACGCTGCAAGCCAAGTCCGACGACATGAGCGAAACTTGGCGGCTCGAGAAAGCCAAGCTGGCGGATGCCACCAAGTTGAAAGAGGAGCTCGAAAAGCTCAACCTCGAATTGGCCGATGCGACCCGCCGGGGTGATTACGCCAAAGCAGGGGAACTTCAATATGGCACCATTCCCAATCTGGAGAAGGCCTTGAAAGAGGCAGAGACCAGCGGCGAAAGCATGGTGCATGAAGTGGTCGATGCCGAGCAAATCGCCGCCGTCGTGGCCCGGTGGACTGGTGTGCCTGTGGAACGCATGCTGGAAGGCGAGCGCGAGAAGTTGTTAGCGATGGAAGACACCTTACGTGCCCGCGTGGTTGGGCAGGAAGAGGCGCTAGAGGCCGTTTCCGATGCGGTTCGCCGATCGCGCGCCGGCCTGCAAGACCCCAACAAACCAATCGGCTCTTTCCTTTTCCTTGGCCCCACCGGGGTCGGCAAAACCGAACTGACTAAAGCTTTGGCGGAGTTCCTGTTTGACGACGACAGCGCGGTCACACGCATCGATATGTCGGAATATATGGAAAAACACTCCGTCAGCCGCCTGATTGGTGCCCCTCCGGGCTATGTGGGCTATGACGAAGGCGGGGCCTTAACCGAAGCTGTGCGACGCAGACCCTATCAAGTCGTGCTGTTCGATGAAGTCGAAAAAGCACATCCCGATGTGTTCAACGTCCTCTTGCAAGTGCTGGACGATGGCCGCTTGACTGACGGCCAAGGCCGAACGGTAGACTTCAAGAATGTAATCCTCGTCATGACCTCAAACCTCGGGAGCCAATATCTCGCGGAGCAGAATGATGGCGAAGATGTTGAGCTCGTGCGGCCTATGGTGATGGAGGCCGTGCGCGGAAATTTCCGCCCTGAGTTCATCAATCGGATTGACGAGATCATCTTATTCCGACGGCTGGGCCGGGCTGAAATGGATCGCATCGTTCCCATCCAATTGCGGCGTTTGGAAGCCCTTTTGGCTTCCCGCGACATCAAAATCACGCTGGATGACGCGGCGAAAACCTGGTTGGCAGACAAGGGCTATGAACCGGCTTACGGGGCGCGTCCCTTAAAGCGGGTTATCCAAAAAGATGTACAAGACCCGCTAGCGCGCCTGATTTTATCGGGTGCAATCAAGGACGGTGAAACCGTCGTGGTGACCGCTCAACCCGGCAGCGACGAGTTGAGCTTCAATGGCTTTACTGGGCAAAGCGATAGCCCACCCAAGGGCATTATCGTCAACTAACTTATTGAAAATGTTTGGTTCGGGTCAGCTAACGGCCCGAACCGGACTGATCCCAAATGGCGGCTCTGGTGCTCTCGGGCTCTGCGTCGCGCCCCATTTCCAGCCGGCCTCGGCAAATGCGAGCGCTGCGATCCTTGTCGTCTCAGTCATGTCAGGGCCGGGCTCGAAGCCCGCCAACCAACGCAGCGCTGCTACGAGTGCGTCCCCATCATCTGCCTGTGCGGCGGCTAAGGCGTTTAAGAGCGTCCGCTCATCCGGCGATGGCTCAAGGCTTCCCAATTCGCCAAGACGCAGTTTTCGCCCTGAGACCAAAAGCAAACTGGCCAGTTTACGCATGGCGGCACGCGCCGTCTCAACCCGTTCTGCTGTAACCGGGCAGCGGAACACCGACGGTCCAGCCGCGCGACGCATAGCGTGAAGCGCCAGTTGCGCACCAGCTTCAAGACCATGGGTTGGTTGTGAATGGGGCATAGAATTAGTATATGCGAATTATTCTCAAATACAAGCGAAATTGGGACGTGTTGCCCGATTAGATGCGATCTTTAATCGCTGGGCTGCGGCCCCCTTTCAACCCAAAACACATCCGAAAAATTAAGGCCATTGCAACCTTTTTGGGCCATTCTAAGTTCTTATAAATGCTCACAAAATTAGGAATTCGTGTGGCAAGTTAGGGAAGCTGATCGGTGGCCATCAATGCCAACCTCATTAGTCTGTTGAATTCAGGCGGGTTTTCCAACTCGTCGGTGCAATCTATTGACTTGTCGGCCCTCACCAACACCGCCTCCGCTACCCCGACTGGACCACCAACCCAGCGTCAGATTGCGCGGATGGCGCCTTGGGATTCACGGGCTAGGCCACCGACACTCTCCCAATTGGCCACCGATGCGCTGCGCGCCAGCCGATTGGTAAATACCAGTCTAGGGTCAGGTGCAGGCTCCGCAGTTACGGACCCAAACGACAAAAGCCTGTTTATCATCCATAACGGTGTTCAGAAGTTGCAATCTCTGGCCGATGCTGCTGCCAAGGACGGGGTTAGCGCTGAGACCCGTAAGCGCCTTCAGGATCGCATCACCAAAGGGATCGAGGAACTTAACGATCATATCAATGCGACCAAACTCGATGGAGCCTATTTGATCGGCGGTCGTCGACTAACGCGGCACGAAGGCGAAGGCATTCCCAAGGGCCTCTTGCAATATGACTCAAAGCCGCTGGTCACTGGCGAATTGACCGCAATCCCAGAAGGCTTCCTAGGAGACCGTCGTTTCTCTTTAAAAGTGACCAAAGAAGGGGTCACGACGAACTTCGATATCAATCTGTCCGAAATGGGCACGACCGATCGCAACATTGGGAATGTCGCTAATTTTATCAACATTAAGCTCGAAAATGCAGGGTTTGAGAGCCGGTTTTCACGTGTTGAAACCACCATCCCGGCCGCAACCAAGGGCGGGACGGCAACCGTCCAACAACGGCTGCGGATCGCCACCACATCCTTCGAAACGCTTTCTTTTGAAGCCGCTGCAGGTGACACCAAGCCCGCCCTCTATGTCGCCGGCGGCAAGACGGTAGATAAAGCCACCCAAAGCGTGGTGAGCAAGATGACCGGCCTCGAAGGCACCGATAATTTGGCATCCTTCACTTCGGACATCTCAGCCGTCAAAGGTTCCACTGTTGGCGCACGTGCGTCGGTGGTGGGCTCTGATGGCTCGCTCTATGTGATTGCCGATGCGACAGGCAAAGTGAATGGCCAAACGCCCAAAGACAAGAGCGACGTCGTTTTGATGAAATACGACACAACGGGCCAGATTGTATGGACGCGGGCTTTAGGGTCAGCGGCTCCAGCTCAAGGCTTCTCTTTGGCTATTGGAGCGGATGGAACTTTGGCCGTTGCTGGTTCCGTCAACGGTCGTGCCGATACTGCAACCAGCACAACAGGCAACGGACTTGATTCCTTTGTTGCAGCCTTTGACTCTGAAGGCCGAGACAAGTGGTATCACCAACAAGGTGCCACCGGCAGCGACAATGCAACCCATGTGCAAGTTGGCGCGGACGGCAGCGTCTTTGTCATGGGAACAACAACCAATAGTTATGGCGGGGCTACTGCTTTAGGCGGGAAAGACGTCTATCTGCAGGCTTTTGATACATCCGGCTCAGTTCGTTTTACACAGAACTTAGGTACTACAGGCGACGACGCGCCAGCGGGCTTAGCGCTCGCCAATGGGCAAGCGGTTGCGGTCTGGAATGAGAGCGGCGGCGCGCGCATGGGCAAATTTGATGCTTTGACCGGTGCAGCCAGCGGCGCGACCAATAACCTTGCTGCTAGCAATTTAAGCGCGGTGACAATGGTGGCTTCTGACTCGAGTGGCCGAATATTCTTAGCGGGGCGTACGGCCACCGATGCAACGGCGAACAAATTAGTCGCCATGGACATAAGTTCCGAAACCGTACTGTTCCAAGCCCAATCAGCGGGTGAGTCAATCCGCGCACTCACTGCTGCTGGCGATCAGGTGGCCTATGCGACTGAAACCGTCACCGTGACGCCTGCCGATGGCTCCACCCCTGCAAGCACGGCACGCGAAAGCTCTATCGTCGGCCTTGACGCGGATACCGGCGTGCAGGCGTTTAGTCGTGCGGCACCACAATTGGCTGATGCGCCGATTTCCATTGCCCTCGCCCCATCCGTTTCCCAAAGTCTCGATTCCATGGGCCTTCCGCAAGGGACCCTTAGCTTTGGCATTTCTGATGCCTTGACCGACCGCACCGGACTTCGCACAGGCGACCAGTTTAGCGTCATGGTGAATGGCGGTAGCGAGAAGAAGATCACGATCGCGCAGGGCGAGACTATGCGGACTTTGGCGGCAAAGCTTAACCGCGTCCTGATGCGCGATGGAACGGCTGAGGCCCGTTCGCTCAAAGGTATTGAGAGCTTGGTCATCACGCCAAAAGCAGGCGACCGGATTGAATTGAAGGCCACGGATGGGGTTGCCGACGCGCTAACCCAGTTGGGCCTTGAACCGGGTGTAGCTATTCCACGGCCTGCCCCGAAAAAGCCTGGCACTAAATCCGTTTCGGATCCACCCCCCATTATTGCCTTGGAAATGCCGTTAGAGGGCGATGTCTCGGACAAGACCAAAGCGAAGGCTTTGGCGGATTCGTTCGATGGCGTGCTTCGGCGGTTACGGATTGGCTATCGGGAAATCTCATCCGACCCAACCCAAGTCGAATTGCGCAAGCAAAATGCTGCCAAAGCCTCCCAAGGTTCGGGTGGCAACTCGGCAGGCGTGGCTTATTACAACCGCCAAGCTGCGTTGGGTCAGGATGCCCTCCGCCGCCTCGGTGTTTTTGCCTAAACAGAAAATTTGCTCATCCCTTCCTTCTAAATTCATAATTGAGCTTGCATCTGGCTATCCAACCTCTAAACAAATGATATATCTTATTGGGGGCAGCGATCATGTGTCAGTCTGTGAAAGCATTGTTTCTTTCGGGCATCCTCGCAGCAGGATTGGGACTTGGCTTTGCAATGGCCCAACAGGCCGCACCATCTGGACAAGGCGTTGAACCAGCTAAAGACCCAACCAAAATTGTGGCGCCCGTTGAACGCGTCCCAATTGATATTCGCCGCACTACGATCATCGTGCGAGACATGGAAACTTCGCTGAAACTCTATCGCGATGGTTTAGGCATGCGGGTCAATTATGATGAGCGCATGAATGTTTCTAGTCCGGCCTTTGCCCAAGGCGGGCCACCACGGCCAATTCGATTGGTGTTGTTGAATGCCAATGATCCTTGGATCGGCTGGATCGGCCTCATTCAATACACGGATCAACCCGATCACCCAAAGGTCAAACAGCCTGACGTATTGGGACCAGGCAGCCATATCATGGTTGCAGCGGTGGCTGACGCGCAAAAGGCTTGCGATGCGGCCAAGACGGCCCCTGGCGTGCGAATGATGGTGGAACCCAAAGTCTCGGTCTATCCGCCTCGCATCCCCGGTGCGCCGCCTATCCGGGTATTAGGATGTCAGTTCTTTGATGCTGATGGTGCTTATCTTGAACTCAACCAAACTTTGCCACAATAAAATTTGAGTTGAAGGACTGGCTTACTTGCAATTGGCCCAGCGCCTGCAAGGTCTAGCGCAGTAATTAGGTGAGTGATTATGCGTGCCAATTTGATCCTTGTTTCGCTTTTGGCGGGGTGGAGCTTGCAAGCTTTCGCCCAACCAAGTCCTCAACAAAACGCACCTCAGCCCAAATCGGCACAAGCTCAAGCCGACAAGGCGGAAGATCCTGCCAGGCTCGTACGCCTCGAAGACTCTCTGTTGTGTGCTGCGGCAATCCAAGTAACGGCGATGGCCGCCCCTTCTTGGGCCAGGGAACCAAGAGTTAGCGACAGCAGCAATCAATGGCTAGCAGAAGTCTATGCCGCGGCGGATGCCTATGGCATTTCAAGCGACAAAATACCCCTTTTGGTTCAGGGCGAAATGGAGCGTCAATTGCAGGAGGCCATCGAGAAGCCAAATGCCCTTTCTCGACGGGCCTTTGACTGCGCCGCCAACCCACCGACCCCTTCGCGCTGATGGATTCTGAGGCACTTACAGGCTAAAGTCGGCACATGGTCGAGATCATCAATTTAAGGCAAGTACGCAAAGCTAAAGCGCGCGAAGAACACAGCGCCAAGGGCGACGCCAATCGTGTGGCCTTTGGTCGCACGAAGCTGGAAAAGCTTGCCACAGAAAAGGCCAAAAATCAGACGAAGTCGCGCCACGATGGACATTTCCTGACGAAGGCAACAGATCATGAGCCTGATTAAGCGATCGGTATCTCTGGAAGGACACGCGACAAGCGTCGCGCTGGAGGCTGAATTCTGGGCGGCGCTTGAGACGAATGCGCGTCTGCGACGATTGTCGCTCGCCGGGTTGATCGGCGAGATTGACAGCCAACGAGGCGAACGCCCCTTAGCAAGCGCCCTTCGGGTGTGGGCGCTTTTGCATCAAGGCTTGCCGGAAGGCTGAACCCTTGCCAAATAGACTAATGCGCCCTGTTCTGACCTTGCTGGCGATTCTCGCCATTCTACCCGCCCTTGTGCATGCACAAGTCGTCCCTGCCGCTGCGCCCGCCTCTGGAAGCATTGCGCTGGACCGCCTGTTTGAAGACCCCGCTCTCAATGGGCCTGTGGCACGAGCGCCCAAATTCTCGCCGGATGGCAAACTGGTAACGTGGCTTCGGCCCAATGAGCGCGATTTCTTGCGCCTCGACCTTTGGGCGGCACCTGTCGGTGGTGGCGCACCCTTTATGCTGGTTGATTCCAAAGCGTTGGTGCCCGATGAGGGCGCTTTATCAGAAGCTGAAGCTGCGCGGCGAGAACGCCAACGTTTAGCCGGGACGCGCGGCCTTGTGTCCTATGATTGGGATAAAAAGGGCGAGGCTATTCTGGCCCCACTGGGTGGCGACCTCTATTATGTACAAGTTGCAAACCCCAGCGCCCCGCGCCGCCTGACGCGCACACCCGAGTTTGAGACGGATGCTCAAATCTCCCCCGCAGGTGGTTATGTCTCTTTCATTCGCGACGGCCAATTGATCGCCCTCAAGCTTGGTGCGAATGAAGAACTAGCGCTGTCACCTGCCGCAAGCGACGCCATCACTTATGGTATGGCGGAATTCATCGCCCAAGAGGAAATGGACCGTAACACGGGCTATTGGTGGTCACCGAACGACGATCGAATCGTCTACACCCAAGTCGATGAGACTGCGGTCGCCCTTATCCCGCGCGTTGAGATTGGCGCAAGCCAAACAGAAATTGTTCAGCAACGTTATCCGCGCGCTGGGGCCACCAATGCAAGCATAAGCTTGTTCATCAAGGACTTAGCGACGGGCAATGTGGTACCGGTCGATTTGGGCGAGAATGACGACATCTATGTCGCGCGGGTCAATTGGTCGAAGGATGGCCAAACCCTATATGTCCAGCGGCAAAATCGCGCGCAAACACGGCTAGACCTTCTCATGGTTGACCCTGCAACAGGCCAGTCGAAAGTCATCCTCACCGAAGCGGATTTAGTTTGGCTGAACCTCACCAATGACTTTACGCCATTGGCATCAGGCGATTTCTTATGGACGAGTGAGCGGACAGGCTGGCGTCATATTGAACGGCGCAAGCGAGATGGGACGGGCGTTCAAGTTCTCACCACCGGTACATGGGCCGTTTCACAAATTGCTGGCGTCGATGAGGCGGCCGGTCGTGTCTTTTTCATGTCGAATAAGGACGATAGCCTAGAGCAGCGCCTTTATTCTGCCCCGTTAGCCAAGCGCCGCGGACCCAGTGCAGTGACAGCCAGTGGCGGCAATTGGGGCGTGGCGATGGCCACCACGGGCAAAGCCTTTCTCGGCACCTATTCAGATCCCACGACACCCCCTCGCCTTGGGCTCTATGAAGCTAATGGCAGGCTCGTTCGGTGGATTGAAGAAAACAAGCTCGACGAAAAGCATCCCTGGGCACCCTATCTCGCCAAACGGGCAAATGTGCGATTTGGCACGTTAACTGGTCCGTCGGGAGATGTTCTCAATTGGTCATTGCAAGTGCCGTCTAATTTTGATCCCAGCAAGAAATGGCCAGTTATCGTCTATGTCTATGGCGGACCTGGTGTACAAGTTGTCAGGCGGGGATGGGGTAGCAACACCGATCAACTCCATGCAGCGCGCGGCTACATTGTGTTTTCCATCGACAATCGCGGCACGCCTAACCGGGGCCGCAGCTTTGAGCGCGCGATTCGTGGAAAATTGGGTGGGCCAGAAGTTGAGGACCAATTGGCGGGTCTCGCCTTCCTGAGAGCGCAACCCTATGTCGACCCATCGCGCATTGGCGTGTGGGGTTGGTCCTACGGCGGGTACATGGCGTTGCGGTTGGCAACGGAGGCACCGGAAGCCTACTCGGCTTATGTCTCTGGTGCACCCGTCACAGACTGGTCCCTTTACGACACACATTATACTGAACGATATATGGGCAAGCCCCAGGACGAAGCTGACGCCTATACTAGGGCATCGGTTCTGCCACGCTTGAAAAGCGTTAAGCGCCCCCTTTTGATCCTGCATGGCATGGCGGACGACAATGTGACGTTTGACAATTCGACCGCAGCGTTTGACGCCTTGCAGGCAGCTTCGATCCCGTTTGAGACCATGGTCTATCCGGGGCAGAAGCATGGCATTCGCGAAAAAGCGCGGGCCAAGCACGTCCAACTCACAATCTTAAACTTCTTTGATCGTACGTTGGGGCCCGGACCGCGCTAGCTCTTCGTTGCTGAAGTCTTATCAAGCGAAGCGGTAAGGGCCGCCTTTTTCAAGGGCGGCTTGCCATTGCGGCCGGGCATGAAGGCCTTCGAGCCAAGCTTTCATGTTCGGCAACATGCCCAAAGCGCCCTGGCCTTTGGCGATCTCGCCAACAAAACTCATTTGGATATCAGCACCTGTCAAGCGATCGCCAACGAGGAATTGTTTTCCTGCTAATGCCCCTTCGACATAGGACAAGTGGTTCATGATCTCTCCCGTGATGCGCGGCATCAGAGGTGCAGCCGCATCCCCTAGGCGACCCGTATAAAGCGCCAAAAGGAAAGGCAGCATGGCAGAACCTTCGGCAAAATGCAGCCAGTGCGCATAGGCGGGATAAAGTGGCGAAGCAAAATCAACGGCGAGATCAGGCCCATAGCGACGTGCCAGTACGTCAATAATCATCCCAGATTCTGCCAAGACTTCCCCATCGTCCGTCACCACAGGCGACTTGCCCAACGGATGGACTTCCTTCAATTCTGGCGGTGCAAGATTCGTCACGGCATCGCGCTGATACTTCTTGATTTCATAGGGCGTTCCCATTTCTTCCAGCAGCCACAAAATTCGCTGCGAACGAGAATCGTTAAGGTGATGCACGATGATCATAAAAACCCCCAAGAACAAGCCGTAGTCCATCCACAGCCATTAGATGCGATCTGCCTCGACCCAAAAGCCACGATTGGCAAGGCCTTTAAGAACAAAATTTTTCCCTACTTGAGCAGTTGGCTCGTCGTCATACAGCGCAAAGCATGTTGCACCCGAACCTGACATCCGGACAAAGCGAACCTTCGGGCTGGCAGCTAAATGCTCCATAGCCTCAGCAATCTCAGGCACCAGACTGATAGCAGCCCGTTCGAGGTCATTGGGCATTTCGCACAGATAAGCCAACAAGCTTTCGCGCTCCGACACATCGGGGACAGGCCGAATAACAATGTCGGGCCCCGCCCCTAATTCGTCATAAGCGCGATAGACAGGCCCGGTTGGGCAAGGCACTCCGGGATTAACAAGAACTACCCCCATAGCAGCCAGCGGCCCAATGGGGGTCAACGTCTCCCCCGTTCCCGTCATGTGCACCGGCTGGCCTGTCAGACAGGCTGGCACATCAGCGCCTAATTGGGCACCCAGCGCCAAAAGGTCTGGCAGCGGGAGGTTGAGCTCCCAAAAATCATTTAAAGCGTGCATGGCCGCAGCAGCATCGGCAGAGCCCCCACCGATCCCAGATGCAATCGGCAAATTCTTGATCAGGCGTATGCTAGCTTTTGCGGGTATCCCCCCCGCATCGGCAAGGATTTGTGCGGCGCGGCAGACCAAATTGTCCTTACCGGCACTCAAGCCCGCGCTAAATGGACCCGAAATCTCCAGTTCCAAGTCCGTCGCGGTTCCCACCGAAAGGTGATCGCCGAGTCTTTTGGTGAAGCAGACAAGGCTGTCGAGAGGGTGACGCCCATCAGCCTGTGGCGGCCCGACCCTCAAAGTCAGATTGAGTTTGGCAGGGGCAAAATAGGCGGTCATTTTCCGCTCAATTAGACTTGTTCTGGGCCAAAATGGCAGCATCCGCCGCCCGGCTTGGATCAGGAGGCAAACCATCGCTCAACTTGATTTCAAGTGCTTTGGTTTGTTCTGCTGTTGGCGTCAGCGTCAAAGCTCGTCGCCATTCCAGCCGCGCCTCTTCCTGCCGCCCGGTACGCCAATAGACGTCACCCAAGTGGTCGGCAACTTCAGCGAGATTGGGGGCAAGCCCCGCAGCGCGCTCCAGCATGGTTGCAGCCTCTTCATGGCGACCGCTTTTGAACAAAGCCCAGCCATAAGAATCCAAAATCGCCCCTGACCTTGGGCGCAGCCTCATCGCATTACGCAGCATGCCCAAAGCTTCATCTAAATTTTCGCCGCGATCTGCCATGGCATAGCCTAGGTAGTTCAAGACATTGGGTTGATTGGGCGCGGCAGCTTTTGCCAGTCGTAAATCTGCCAAAGCCTCTGGCCAACGGCCAAGGCGCTCGCGTGCGCCGCCTCGCCCGAAATAGAGTGGCCAAGTCTCGGTTGGCGACCAAGAGGCCGCTAAACTCTGTTCAATCAGGCTGTCATAGGCGGCCTCAGCTTCGGCATCGAGCCTGTTGGCTGACAGCATATCGGCCAACAGAGTCCTGGCCGCAAAGCTTGAAGGATAATTGGCCACAAGCCCACGCGCTTCCAGCAAGGCTTGCTTTGGATCACGCGCATAGACCAGCCAAGCTAGTTCGGTGCGCGTGGCAACAAAATCGGGACTGAGGCTAGAAACACGCGTCAAATAGGGTTCAGCGAGCTCATCATAGCCGTGGCTGGCCAGATGTTGACCCAATGCGGCAGACACTTCATCGGAAGTCGGATGCAGGAAAGCCAAAAGAAATAGCAGGTCTGAGGTTTCGGTCGGCGGCCGGCTATCCTTCATGGCCTCTACCAAGGTCAGTAGGCCGATGGCGCTATGGTCCTGCACGTTGATAGCCACATTGCCCTTATCGCCTGCCTGCACCCGTGCCAAGGCGCCGGTGAAGGCCGAGGCTTTCACTGTCCCGCGTTCAGATAAAGGTGTTAAAAGAGCCTCTGCCTTGTCCCGCTGGCCGACTGATAGCAGAAGCTCGCCATAAAACCGTAAGCCCGCAGGCGAGTCTTGTTGGAGGCCGCGCGCTTTTTCAAACAAGGCAATCGCTTCTTGTTGACGCTTGGCGCGCACCAAAATCAATGCACGCGACATAAGGCCAGCGTCTTCCAGTTCGGTAATACCTGTGACTTGGCTTGCCAGATCATAAGCTTTTGACCCTTGCCCTTGCCCCAACAGCGCATAAGCGCGGAGGTGGTTAGCAAATTGGGTCAGGCTCGGACTGAATTTTTGCCCTTCCAGCGTGCGAATGACATCTTGATATCGCCCCTGTCCGAGTGCCTCGATTGCCAAGCCCAAAACGGCCTTTGGGGGACGCTGGCTAGGTGCAACCAATTTAGCCATGCGCACCACCATGCCTATGTTACCCACCTCGAGGTTTGCGGCGGTCGCCCGGTCATATAGGTCTAAGTCGGATGTTCGACGAAAGTAGGCCCTCGCCCAAGCTTGTGCCGCCAATTTTGGGTTGGCGACCCCTTGCGCATACCGCCCAGCCAAAGTTGCAGCAAAGATATCTGCATCCGATCGTTGCAACAAAACCGGCGCACCCGGTTTGGCGGCGGATAAGCCCACTTGCGCAGAGTTTTGAGCAGACGCCTCTGGTACAGCGCCACACATAAGAATCGCAGCAACGGCCAACGTGCGCGCAACAAGAATTGGCCTTGGTTTAAACACTACCGGGTTCCGCAATGATTGGTGCCATTCTTTGCACGGGTGCTGGCCCCTTAAGGCCATTTTTTAGTTTTTCTTCCAACTCAACTTTCTTGAAATAATGACCGCCAAAGTCTTTCACCATTTGCCACATGCGGCGCGCTTCGCCTTTTTTGCCCTGATGCCAATAAACGTCGCCCAGATTGTCATAAATCTCTGGGTCTGGCGCGTCCTTACGCATGTCGACCGCTTTTTCGATCAGGCGTTGCGCTTCATCTAGTTGCCCAAGCTTATAATGCGCACGGCCCAGCGAGTCTGTTATCGCACCGGAATAGGGTCGAAGCTCATAGGCTTTTTGTAATAATTGAAAGCCTTCGTCCACGTCGATATCATATTCAACCAGTGTATAGCCCAAGGCATTCATAAAGAGTGGCGAGCGGGGCATTTCCTCCAACGCGTCACGCAAGAGCTGCACGCCTTCAGCGCGTGTTCCAGGGAATTGCGCGAGGACCCCTCCCAAAGATAGCTTGGCGCGGCCGTCCGCACCGATCATTTTCAAGCTTTCACGCGCAGCAGGCAGGCCTTCGCTATGTGTCGACGGTTCCCGTGCGAGGAAGAGGCCGGCCGAGCCACGGACTGGATTCTCTGCCTTCAGTTTCTTAACCAGCGCGCGGGCTATTTCAATCGCTTCGGCTGTTTGGCCCAAATCATAATGCGCGCGCATCAGGCTCAATCGAGCCAAGTCCTCATCCCATTCGCCCGTACCGCGTGCGGCAGCCGCACTCTTACTGGCACTGTCAAATGCGCCTTTGAAGTCCCCTCGCGCGCCCCTGATACTGGCGTGCAAGTCCCACCAACGTCGGTCGCGAAGGCTTGGCGGGATTTGATCTAATAGCTCTGCCGCACTGGAGGCGTCTTCAAGGCTTAGATGCAAGATTGCTTTTTCCTGACGCACTTCGTCCAGTCGATCACCTGTCGTAATCGGGGCTAACGTCTCTAAAGCGGCCTTGTCTTCGTCAATCTCCGCTAGGGCTTCGGATAAAGAAAAACGTGCAGATTGGTTGGATGGATCAATCTTCAAAGCCGTCCGCAGCAACAAAGCATCTCCCACGAACAGAGCATCCGCGTCAGGCTTTTCAGTTACCTCATCAGACTTCGCGGCATCCGCGTCTTTTTGCTGTTGATTGGCTTGAAAAATCCGGACGAGCATCATGGCCGAGGCATAATTGCTCATCAAGGAGCTGAGGCTTGCCGGCGGCAACATCGCGGCCAACGGCTTTGGCTTTCCGGCGGCAATTGTTTCACGGAATTTGGTTTCAAGCGGATCGAGCCCTTTTGGTTCCCCAAAAATCTCGTCATGGGCTTTTAGGGCGTCATTTGTGCGGCCAGCTTGGACCAACAAAGTCACGTAGCGCTTGCTTAAATCGCGCACAAAGTGCAGTTCACCAGCCTTTTGCGCCTGCGCATAATAGCCCAAGGCGGCATTTACTTGGCCATTTTGTTCAGCCAAGAGGCCACGATAAGCGTTGAAGAACGGCCGATTTCCATCGCCACCATAGACTTCCCACGTGTTGATTGCCTGATCTAACTTGCCTTGGCCAACATGGGCCCAAGTGACCAAACCTGCGGTCAACATGTCATCCTTATCACTGTCGCGAAGCGTGTCGGTGACATCTTGATAACTTTGCTGGCTGAAAGCCCGCACGCCAGTGTAATACAGCGTCGTGCTTGTATCGCCTCCAGCCCGGCCGAGCGCAGCGATCGATTTAAAGGCAAAATCCAGATCGTCATCGATTAAGGCTTGGCGGATCGCATCCCCCAAACTGAGGCCGGCGTAAGCCCGCTCCCGTGCAATAGCGCCTGAGGTATCGGCATCTGGCGTTCGCTCGGCGACAGGCGGCGCGGAAGCCCATGCCATCGGTGCCATAAGTGATGAGCCCATCAGGATGGTGGTGGTCGCAAATAGGACTGCTCTGAGGCGCATGACAACATCCTGCTGGTAGCTTGGATAGAGGGATCGACCAAGAATTGGTCCAAGACTAAACTGGCGCTGATTGGATGTGCAAACAAGGGCTAGACCAAGGCAAGCCTGTGAAATGTGATCGCAATCAGCTCCGGTGTTCAGACCAACGCTACATATTTTGGTAGATTGGTCCCTCCCCACCCTGCGGGGTGGTCCAATTAATGTTTTGGTTCGGGTCTTTGATGTCGCAAGTTTTGCAATGGACGCAATTCTGCGCATTAATTTGGAAGCGCTTTCCAGCCCCATCCTCAACCCACTCATAAACCCCGGCCGGGCAATAGCGGTTTGAGGGCCCAGCAAAGACGTCCAACTCACTCGACTTCTGAAGCGCAAGGTCTGCAACCTTCAGGTGAATGGGCTGATTTTCTTCATGATTGGTATTGGACAAAAAGACCGACGAGAGCTTGTCAAAACTAACGACGCCATCGGGCTTAGGATAGTCAATCTTGGAAAACTGATCCGCGGGCAACAGGCTTTCCGCGTCGGACTTGCCATGCTTTTGGGTTCCAAATGGCGACCAACCACCAAACAAAGTGGTGCACCACATATCGACGCCGCCTAAGCCCAAGCCCATGATTGTGCCAAACTTTGACAAAAGTGGTTTTACGTTGCGCACAAGCTGCAAGTCCTTAAAGACCCAGCTGGTTTCATAGGCAGTTTGGTATTCTTCTAGCACATCGCCAGACCGACCCGCTGCAATCGCCGCTGCAACCGTCTCCGCGGCGATCATGCCTGTCTTCATGGCATTATGGCTGCCCTTGATACGCGGCAAGTTCACAAAGCCTGCCGAGCATCCAATTAAAGCCCCGCCGGGGAACGGCAATTTTGGCACAGATTGCAAACCACCCTCAGTGATGGCGCGCGCGCCATAAGACAAGCGCTTGCCACCTTCAAACGTTGGGCGGACATCTGGATGCTGTTTGAAGCGCTGGAATTCATCAAACGGGCTGAGCCATGGGTTCTTATAATTCAAATGCACCACATAGCCGACTGAGACCAAACCGTCGCCCCAATGATAAAGGAAAGAGCCACCGCCCGTATTCCAGTCCAAAGGCCAGCCAAAAGCATGCTGAACCAGGCCGGGCTTGTGCTTTTCAGGGGCGACTTGCCACACTTCTTTCAGGCCAATGCCGTATTTCTGAGGTTCTTTGCCTTCATCGAGGCTGTATTTGGCGATGATCTGTTTAGCGAGAGACCCTCGCACGCCTTCACCGATTAAGGTGTATTTGGCAAAGATATTGATGCCGGGCGTGAAGTCGGGGCCCATCTCGCCTTCGCGCGTGATGCCCATATCGCCAACTTGCACCCCTTTAACGGCACCAGCTTCGTCGTAAACCACGGCTGCGGCAGCAAAACCTGGATAAATCTCCACACCCAATTCTTCAGCTTTTGCGCCCAACCAGCGGCAAACATTGCCTAAAGAGCCAATGAAGTTTCCATGGTTATTCATCAGGGGCGGCATAATGAAATTGGGAAGAGGCAAGCTGCCGGCTTGGCCCAATAGTTTCAACTCATCTTTTTCGACTTGAGTGGTCAACGGACGGTCTGGGGCATCGCGCCATTCTGGCAAAAGCTCGTCTAAGGCCTTAGGATCGACCACAACCCCTGAGAGAATATGTGCACCGACTTCTCCGCCTTTTTCTAACACAGCGACTGCCAAGTCAGCATTCAACTGTTTCAGGCGGATGGCGGCCGCCAAGCCAGCGGGCCCGGCACCTATGATCAAGACGTCATATTCCATCGATTCACGCTCAATTGCGTCGAAAGCCATTGTCACTCCCCTTTTGCCTAGGCCCTGCATGGATCAGTTAGACTGTTATCGCATGAGGACAAATTCCAGATTGCCTTTGTCATCAGCCTCACGAATGCTTATCGAGGTCTTAAAGGACGAAGGTCAAGACCAGTTAGGCGCCCAAACCGCCGCAAAATCTGCCATAGGAATTCTGACCGCATGCATGCGCGCCCAAGTTTAACCGTTGAAACCGCTGCGCAAGCCCTCGCAAACTGGTGGGAACTGGCGGGCTTAGAGCCGTTTGATTTGGGCCCAGCCCAGCGCGCTCGTGCCCAAGCTTTGCAGCAACAAACTTTCGAAGCGCCTGATCCAGAAGTCAAAATCACGCCAGCGCGGGTCACGACCTCCAAGAAACCTGTCGATGCGCTGGCTGAGGCTCATCGCCTCGCCCAATCCTGCACGAGCTTGGACGCCCTCTTTAAAGCGCTGGAGAGCTTTGACGGTTGCGGGCTAAAGGCCAATGCACGCGCAACCGTTTTCGCCGATGGCCGGGCAGAGGCTGACATAATGGTGATTGGTGAAACGGCCGGCCGTGAAGATGATGAGATCGGTAAGCCATTTCAGGGCCCCGAGGGCGATTTACTCACGAAAATGTTAGCTAGTATTGGCTTGGATCGGCAGAAAGATTGTTATCTGACCTGCCTTATCCCATGGCGGCCACCTGGCAATCGCAATCCAACCGCGGAAGAAGTGGCCCTGTGCCGCCCATTTCTGGTGCGCCACGTTGAACTTGCAGCCCCCAAGGCGATTTTGATGGTCGGAGGTCTAACCGCTCAGACCCTATTAAACACGGCGGACGGCATCATGAAGCTACGCACAGGGTCTTTTGACTATGGGCTTGGCACCGATGAGGCAGGGCCGACAACCTATGCGCAATGCCTTTTTTCGCCTGCCTATCTATTGAACAGACCGCGCGACAAAGCGCTTGCATGGCAAGACCTACTAAGGTTTGAACAGAAAATTTCAGCGCTGGGCGTTGCCACACGAGGCAGAAACAAGGCAAAAGATACTTAAATCTGCCCAACTAGCCCTTTTTGTTTAGGGTTGGGCGACAAAGACCTCTGACTAAATGGGTCGGGGTAAGCAGGCAAGTGGGTTTGAAAAGCTTTTGAAGTTCCAAGCTTATCAAACACTTCGGCGAAGGGCCCATATGGTTTGACCCAATGTGACACCACCCAGACTGGATTGGAAAAGCGGTCCTTGGTGATGCCGATTATGGCGTTGGGCTGCTTTACCCTTGCCATTATGTCGACAGCCGCTCTGGCCCAAGCAGCGCCACCTGTCTCTGCCTTGCGTGGCACGGTAGCTGGCCCGGATGTCCTGACCAGTACCGATGAAGCAAATTACCGCAAAGCCTTTGCGGCAGCAGCCGCCAATCAAAAGGCTGTCTTAGATGAGCTTCTGCCATCCATTTCCGACGGTACGTTGAAGCCCCATGTTGAACGGGCGCGCTTAATCTCAAACGCGACTGCACCAGATTTACCAGCCATGGCGGCCTGGCTTGAGCGCTGGGGCGATGTCGCAGGTGCCGGTGCGGTTTATGAGCGCGCGCAAGAAGCGCAAGAAGATGCGATTCAAGCCGCGCGTATCATGGGTGTGGTGCCCACACCCTTCCGGCTAAAGCGGCCCGATCCTGTGCCGAGCCGCCGCTCGATGGGTACCGTACGTGAGCCCAGTTTTATTCCTGTTCCAATTGGACAAGGCGCGACGCGTGCAGATCGTGCCCAGATTGATGCTTTGGCTGCACGATTTTATGCAGGCGACGATGAAACGGCTTTGGCCATGGCGCGCGAAGCGGTGAATGGTCCGCAATCGGGTCAAGCAGGTTGGATCGGTGGTCTTGCCGCCTATCGCTTGGGTGAATTTGCCACCGCGCAAACCTTGTTTACAGCAGCGGCCAATTGGAATGCGAGCGACGATTGGGCGCGTTCGTCCGGGGCATTCTGGGCGGCGCGTGCCTCAGAAAAGCTAGGTGATAAAGCTAGGACGCAATCCTTCTTGGAGCAAGCGGCTTCAAGCCCGCTGACTTTTTACGGGCAATTGGCACTTGCGCGGCTCGGACGTTGGGAGACTTTGAAAGTCCCGCAAGCTCAAGATGAAAGAGATCGCGCAGCCCGTTTAATGCGCGCCGACCCTGGTGTTCGCCGTGCCGTAGCTTTGAAAGAAATTGGTCGCGTGTCCGATGCGGAAGCTGAACTATTCAATAGCTGGAGCCGAGCGCGAGCTGAAGATGATCTCGGTTTTTTAGCCGTAGCTCGCAGCCTCGATCTCGACCCAGTAGCTGAAAGGATTGTGCAATCATCATCTGCTGCGGCTTTGGCTGCTCTATATCCCATTCCCGACCAATTCCGCCCCGTGGGTGGTGAATTTGTTCTCGACCGCGCCGTTGTTCTGGCTGTGATGCGCCAAGAATCAAAGTTCGACACCAATGCGAAATCCTATGCCGGTGCGCGCGGTTTGATGCAGGTGATGCCAAGAACGGCTGCTTGGATGACGGGCCGGCGCGATTTGGCAAGTAATCCACGTTTGCTGAACGACACCACGCTAAACGTCACATTGGGCGAAGCTTATCTGGAAAAGATGATGGCCATGGGCGTGGTCTCCAACTGCCTCACGCGAACCTTCATGGCTTACAATGCAGGCCCGGGAAACCTCGCGCGCTGGAGTGCGAGTGTGAAAGGCGCTGAAGACACATTGATGTTCATGGAAGCCGCTCCCAACGGACAAGCACGTGTCTATGCCGAGCGCGTGATGAGCAACATGTGGATCTATCATCGCCGCTTTGGGCAGCGCGCCCCAAGCCTTGAAAAGCTAGCCCGCGGCCTTACCCCAACTTATGAGCCACAGGACAATCCGCGACTGGCCAGCGCGCAAGTTAGGCTCAATGCTGTCACGCCAACGAGCACATCGGGGTCGCTCGGCATGGTTGATTCTGGTGCCTTATCGCAGCGTTGAACGTTTGAGGCTGGCTGCATCGTCGACATCTTCGAGTTCACGTAAAAAGTGTATCCGCCAAGCTGACGGTAGGCAGGCCAATGTGTCTGATAAGGTATGAGGGCTCGACCAGCGAACAGGCGCAAGATGGGCGCGGCGAGCGGCGCGCGGTGCCATCCCAATTAGCCAATAGCCGCCATCTGTTGCAGGCCCTAGGACAACGTCTGAACGCTTTAAGGCGTTAAAGGCCTGCGCCAAATCTGCCCGCCGAAGGTCAGGCAAGTCTGAACCGATAATACAAACTGGCGCACGGCCAAACGCCACCAGCATGCGCGACATACGTTGACCTAAGTCGCCTTGCCCCTGTCCAATCCGACGTAGATCGGACGACCAGACACCGGGAAATCGTGCTCTCAAGTCCTTTTGGGGCGCAACCGCCAACAAGGTTTCCCATCCTGTTGAACGGGCCACCCGGCAGGTATAGGCGTCCAAGCGTCGTTTGGTGCGCCAAGCTGCCACAACACCCACACCACGGGCTAGTCGCGTCTTGGCAAGGCCCATACGGGGAGATTTTGCAAAGATTAGAAGCTTGGGTCTCACCGGTACCAGCGCTTAATCCGATCGGGCGAGATCCCGCTCAAAAAGGCAGCCAAGAGCGCCAAGTTACGCAAGGGCACAAACCACCACCCCCCCTGCCGATACCGCTCCGCGCTCGTTTCGACTGCAGCAGGTAAAGAGCGCAAACGTGCCTTTCCCAACTTTCGCACCAGATCGACGTCTTCCATTAAGGCAATTGGCTGAAACCCTCCTGTTGCCTTATACAAAGTGCGGGAAATCAAAAGCCCCTGGTCTCCATAGGGCAGACCGAATAAGCGTGCTCGCCAATTAGCCCAGAAAGCGATTCGAAGGGCGGAGGGCTTTTGATCATCAAAACTCAATTGGAAATAGGCTGCATGCTGCGGGGCCGTCGCGATATGGGCCTTACAAGCAGCAATCCACCCCTCCAATGGCACGGAATCGCCATGCAAAAACAACAGCCAGTCGCCTTTTGCGGCCTTAGCCCCCGCTGCTAGCTGTTGCCCGCGACCACGGCCATCGAGGCCAACTTGGATTACCCGACAGCCCATATCAAGCGCAAGCGCCGCACTTTGATCCTCAGAGCCTGCATCCACAACCACCACATCTCGGATGAGGCCAGCACCCAAACCTGCCACCAAAGTAGCCAAACAATCGGCTAGTCTGGGCATCGCGTTCAAGGTTGGGATCACGATGGAAAGTGGGGCAGAAGTCATAGATCCACTTCAAGGGCTTGCGCGAGCCACTGACAAGGGGGTTAAGTGTAAGCCGATGGCAGAATGTGGCCAAGAGACTAAAAGGGGCGCGCCATGCGTTTGGATGACATCCGCCGATCCAGTAATATTGAAGATCGCCGCAACGGGGGCGGAGGCGGACTTGGTGGCGGCGGCGGGCCACGCCTACCTTTGCGGGGCGGTGGCGGTTTAGCAATGGTCGTCATAGTCTTGTTGGTTGTCTTCTTTGGCGGTGGCGACACCATGGGCACCCTAATGTCGATTCTGGGAGCTAGCTCGGGCCCTTCTAGCCAACCAGGAGGTTTTCAAGCAGAGCCAACCCCACCTAAGGGGTTGGATAAGCAGGCAAGTTCAAGCGTCGGCGAAGCAGAAACCGCCGATCGCGTCGCGGCGGTCTTGGGATCAACGGAGGACTACTGGACAGCCCATTTTGCAAAGAATGGGGCAACCTACACGCCGGCAACATTGGTGCTGTTTGATAACCAAACAAGTTCGCCCTGCGGCACGGCCAGTGCCTCAACCGGCCCATTCTACTGCCCGGGCGACAAGAAAATCTATCTCGACATGAGCTTCTTTGAAGAAATGGATCGCGGTTTGGGTGCCAAGGGTGACTTCGCACAAGCCTATGTCATCGCCCATGAAGTCGCCCATTATGTCCAAGACGTCACAGGGATATTGCCGAAAGCCAATCGTGCGATGCGCCAACAAGGGCAAAGCAAAGGGGCCGACTCCATCGCCGTTCGCATTGAGTTGCAAGCCGATTGCTACGCGGGCCTTTGGGCTGGACAGTCTAACATAACCGCGGCCCTAGAGCCCGGAGATATCGAAGAGGCTTTAGGGGCAGCCAGTGCCGTGGGTGATGATCGCCTACAAAAGCGCGCGCAAGGCTTTGCGGTACCCGATAGCTTCACCCACGGGACCAGCGCCCAACGTATGGCTTGGTTCAAAAAGGGCTTTGAAAGTGGCGATCTGCGCGGCTGTGACACTTTTTCCGCCCGTGACTTGTAAGTGCTCAGGCATTTTCTTCGCCGGGCCAGATTTTGATCCGACGAACGAGATGACGCACCTTGACCTTGCCCTCTGGCACGGTCTGGTTCTGCACGCTCATCCCTGCTTGATGCACGCTGTCAGGATCGCCGCTGACTAAGGGATGCCAGTCAAACAAAGGCCGACCTTCTTGGACCAAGCGATAGGCACATGTCATGGGCAACCAGGTCAATTCGCCCAGTGTTTCAGGCGTCAGCTTTACACAATCGGGCACATAGGCTTTGCGTGCTGCATAATTACTGCAACGGCAAGAAGCCGCGTCAAATAATTTGCAATGCACATCCGTGGTATGAATGTCGCCGGTTTCTTCGTCTTCCAGTCGGATCAGGCAGCATTTGCCACAGCCGTCGCACAGGCTTTCCCATTGGGCTTCGGTCATATCTGTGAGTTTGGTGTCTGTCCAAAATGGCATCTGGCTTACCGCACAAACTTTGCCGCAATTTCCACATGCGACGTGAAACGGAATTGATCGAATGTCTCAAGTTCAGCGAGGCGATAACCCCCATCGATCAAAATGCGAGCATCACGGGCAAAGCTAGCTGGATCACAGGAAATCGCCACCACCAGATCGATCTTTGACCGAGCAATCTGCGCGCTTTGCGCTTCTGCACCAGCGCGGGGTGGATCAAAAACGATGGCGTCCAAGCCCTTCATCTCTAATGGGGCCAAGGGAGCCCGATAGAGGTCGCGCGCTTCTGCAATCAAAGTCTTTCCGCCGGCCAATCCATCAGATGCCTTTTTCATGGCAGCAACAGCATGCACATCGGACTCAATGGCACGAACTAGCGCCTTTTCCTTCAAGCGAAGCGCAAATGTGCCAATTCCTGCAAACAAATCTGCGACATGCTTGCGACCTTCAGTCCACGCTAGCACGCGGGCGGCCAAGACCTCTTCACCTGCCCGTGTTGCTTGCAGGAAAGCCCCTGCTGGTAATTCGACGATGGCTTGCCCCATTTTCACCCGTGGCGTCACGCGTGTCAGGGCGGTCTGGCCATGTAGTGTCAAACGACCAATTTCTGCGGCTTCTGCCAGCGCTGCTAAACGCTCCAGTCCCTTGCGCTCAAACTTATCAATCCGCCCGGCATTGCGCACATCGACATCCAGGCCGACCGGGGTTTCCGTGACGAGTAGGTCAATGGTTTCTTGCTTGGGTGCCAATGCTTCGGCCAAAACTGCCAAACGGGGGAGAGCTGCGTTCAAACCGGGGGTTAAGACCGGGCAAGCAGTGATCCTCTCAATCTGATGGCTTTTAGCTTGGGCGAACCCGAACAAAAAGCGCGGCCCCGCATGCTTACCATGAAACGTCGCACGCCTCCGTCCCTGACCCCAAGCAGGCTGAGTTGGGGCCAAAGAGACATCAATGCCGACCCGCTGTAAGGCCCGCTCGACCAAGCCAGCCTTCCACGCCAAATAGGGGGCTTCAGCCCAATGCTGCAGTGAACAGCCGCCGCAGACGGTAAAGTGGCCACAAATAGGCTCAACGCGCTCGGCTGAAGCTTGCATCACTTTCACCAGCGTCGCACGATCTCCCCGCTGGTTCGCCTCAACTTCTTCGCCGGGCAGCGTAAAGGGGACATGGACCGCACGATCTTGATCACGCGAAACGCCATCGCCGCGTGCGCCAATATGCTCAATATTGAGCGTGAGTGTTTCCTGAATGCTTTTGTTCATATCTGCTCATGCGCCGTTCAGGGAGGAAGTTGCAAGTTAGCTTTCACAGAAGGCCTGCACCTGCCCCCATCTATCCCTTGGGTCTTCTCTGTAAAGGAGCATCGTGATGCGTACATTGATTTTCTCAAGCTTGGCTGCAACGTTGGCCCTTTCAGCCCCTGCCATTGCTTCTGCCCAAACCTATAACAACGCTTACCCCAATTATGGCGCTGTCTCTCAAGAGTGCCAGCAAAGCTTGAACAATAACCGGTTGGCCGGTGGTGCCATTGGTGCGGTTGCCGGTGCGGTGTTGGGCAAGCAGATTGCGGGACGCAACGCCCGCAAAGAAGGCACGGTTCTGGGTGCGGTCGTTGGTGCGGTTGCCGGTTCGCAAATCGCCAAAAGCCGTGTTGCCTGCGACGACCAAGTTTACCGGAGTTACGAGCCCAATCAACACCAAGAGCGCCAAGAAGGCTATCGCAATCAGGGCACTCAAAGCTATGATTATTCCAAAAACGATCGCTATAGCGACTATCGTCCAAGCCGTCGCAATCACCACCGTGATGATGATCATACGTATCGAGCCACCTACACACCCCCTGTCGTGAGCCGTCAGGAATGTGGTTGGGGCGAAGCTGCCCTGCGTCGGCCAGATGGCCTCTATGAGCGTCAACAAGTGTGGATGTGCCGCGACAATCGTGGCGAATGGCAAGTCGCGAATTAACAATTCGCCTTGTTAGACAAGCCGCTTCCCTGCTACGAGGGAGGCGGCTTTGCTTGTGGGCCAAGAACTGTTTGCCCAGCTGCTGATAGGGCTGTGATTTTTTTCCCTGTTTTGGTGAAAACAACGGCAACTCGGCTCAAGACTTGGCATAGTATTATGGTGCGACGGAAGAATTTCGTCGAGTTTTTGATTCGAACGTCCCAGAAAAGGACTTGAACATGCGCAATGCTTTACTTGGATTGGCGCTATCAGCCTGGTTTGCAGGCCCCGCGCTCGCCCAATGCGTTTATGTTTCTTGCCCCGGCTCAACCGACAGCAGCATGACGGGCTCTAGCAGCACCACTTCTAGCTCGACCAGCGGGTCGTTCAGCCAGTCGCCGCACGAAATCACCCGGTCTGAAACGGTAACGCCTGACACAACTGAGACCTTCGTGCGAGAAAAGGTGCTTCGCGAACCAGCCGCGGATGGCGATCACCACGTTCATCGGCAAAAACTCAGACAACATGCCTATCGGCATGGTTATCGCGATGGTTATCGGGATGGCTACTCGGATCGTGGCAGACCCAAAGCCCGCCTGAAAAAATCGCATAGCCGCACTAAAGCAACATCTTCTAACCATCGCCGAGCCGCGCCTAAGCACAAGCGCATACAAAGGTCTTCCAGCAGCTCCTCAGCTTGGGTGTCTAAGCGCGAACCCTTCGTCGATACCGTCAAAGATCGAGCTACTGGCTATGAAACCGCCGCTCACGGTTCAGCCGTTTCTTTGAGCAGCGCAAGCCAAGCATCGAGCACTTCTTCATGGTCGTCTTCCTCGTCGGTTAGTGGCTGGTCCAACTCTGGAGGCATGACTTCCTGGCCTGCGCCAATCACGCCAATGCAACAGGGTGGCATGATCTGCGGCTGGAGCGTCCAGACCTTCACCACGCCAGACGGGCACACATTGCCCCCACAACAAACTTGGGTGTGCCAATGCCCGCAGGGCTGGCGTCCGCCCGGCTATTGATCGGCTTATGTTGCTTTTTGACTTTTTGGGAGACGATTGTGCGCCAACCTATCCGAACGATCTTAATCGCAAGTTTGTGTGCCACCACCCTTTTTAGCGCAACCCAAGCGTTAGCACATGGGGATAAACATCGTTCATCGATGCCGCGCGCGATGGGCCAGCCCGAGAGTTTTTCGGGCTCTTGTGATGAAGCGAAATCGGGCTCGAGGGCTGCGGGCGGCATGATCGGCGCGATTGGTGGCGGCATAGCTGGGAAAGCACTTGCTGCCGCTGCCGTGCAGCCCGAGGGTATCGCACTCGGGGCGGTATTTGGGGCCTTTGTTGGTTCGCAGATTGGCGGCTCAAACGTTACATGCCCCGCCGAGGCTGATCAGGAATTGCGGCCTCACACGGGGTATCTTCCGACGTCAGAGCCAACACCCGCAGCAACGGCTTGGCGCACAGGAGGCGGGGACTGGTATCAGCCGTCACCGCACTCCTATTATGGGCGCGAACGGCGTGGGCCTTTATACGCTGCCCCAGCAGACATCCCACGTCCAGCCCAAGTGCCGAGAAATTCCTATGTGGGGCAAGCGGGCCCCATAACGGGCGGCATCCACCCTGGCAGCTTTCCGCCAATGCCTTGCATGGTGTGCACCCGTTAAAGGTTTAGTCTTAGCCTTCCCGACGCGCGTGGAGCAGATATTCCCGATTGCCATCACCACCGGTGATCGGGCTTTCGATCAGCTTTAGCACCTCAAAGCCGCATAGACCGTCTAATTCTTGGCGGACTTCTTCCACGATGATTGCCGCCACGGCGGGATCGACCAAGCCGCGTTTGCCGACGCGCGCCGGACCCGCTTGAAACTGCGGCTTAACTAACGCCACCAGATCAGCCTTTAACGCAACAAGCGGCAGGACGGCGGGTAGGATTTTTTCTAGCCCAATAAAGCTCACATCGATCACAATGAGGTCAGGCACAGGCTCGCCTAAATCGTTCGGCGTCAAGTTTCGGGCATCTGTACCCTCAAGTGAGGTGATGGCAGGATGGCCGCGCAAGCTTGGGTCCAGCTGATCTCGCCCGACGTCAACGGCGACCACGTGGGCCGCCCCCCGGCTAAGCAGGACTTGTGTAAAGCCGCCGGTCGAGGCCCCAATATCGAGCGCGTAACGATCGGTCGCCATAATGCCAAAGGCATCAAGAGCCGAAATCAGTTTCAGGCCAGCCCGTGAGACCCAATGATAGGCCAGTTGTGCGGTGAGTGGGCAATCAGGCTCCAAGAGTTCAGAGGGTTTAGCGATGACGCGGTCGCCCGACCGAACTAGCCCAGCTTCGATGGCTTCGCGCGCTTTCGCCCGGGTGGCGATCAGGCCACGTGCCACCAATAACAAATCTGCTCTTATGCGTTCCATGGCCTAGGGCCTATCCTGCGCAGCTTGTTTTGACCACCCCGGGAGCACACCCTAGCCCAAACAAGAACGGCGGGCCCTAAGACCCGCCGCCCGGCTTCAATCAGGATTTAGGCCCTAGTCGAGTTTGTGTGGCAATTCGTTGGCCGCAGGCTCATGACCCGTCACGAATTCACCCTTGGCAAGTTTGGAGTTCCACATCCCATAAAGGAAATAAACTGCGGTTGCGCCAATCAAGAAGAGGAAGAAGAAGTGCAGGACGCGCTGCTCAACCGTGAAGATCAAAGCGACGCACGACAAAATGCCGAAGATCGGCAAAACCGGATAGAGAGGCACTCTAAACCCGCGTGGCAAGTCAGGACGGGCCTGGCGCAACCAGATCACCGAGATACACACGATGGCAAAGGCCGCCAGCGTGCCAACCGAGGTGACATCACCCAGGACGTTGATGTCGAACATGCCTGCGGCGAATGCCACAAGCAAACCAACCACAATGGTGTTGATCCAAGGGGTTTGGAACTTGGGGTGCACTCGCGAGAAGATCTTCGGCAAGAGGCCGTCACGGGCCATGGCGTAAAAGATCCGTGTTTGGCCATACATAAGGACCAAGATCACCGAGGTGAGGCCGATGATCGCACCGGCCTTAATCGTCATCGCAAACCAAGCCCATTGTGGTCCCATGGAATCCACAGCCACAGCGACCGGATCGGGTACATTTAGTTCCTTGTAATTGACCAGCATGGTCAGCACTGCCGCCACCAACATGTAGAGGACGGTACAGACGAGCAAGGAACCAATGATGCCAATCGGCATGTCTTTCTTGGGGTCTTTCGCTTCTTGGCCGGCGGTGGAGACCGCTTCAAAGCCGATATAGGCGAAAAACACGATGGAAGCGGCGCGGAAAACGCCTTCCCAGCCAAACTTCCCTTCACCTTCATTCTCAGGGATGAACGGCACCCAATTCTGAGACAATTCAGGGAGATGTGTCAGGACCTTATAGCCGCCAATCACGATGAAGGCGACAATCACCGTGACCTTGATGGCAACAATGATGTTATTGACTTGAGAGGATTCTGAAATCCCGATTGTTAGCAAGCAAGCCAAAACCAAGGTCACCAAAAACGCAGGCACGTTGAATACAGTGGTCAATGTCGTGCCGTCTTTGAGCGTGGTCACATGGTTCATCGGGCCCGTGAACTCAGGCGGGATTAGCAAACCAAAGTCACCTAAAAGACTAACGACATACCCAGACCAGCCTACTGCCACGACGGAGGCGGCTAGCCCGTACTCAAGCAGCAAGAGCGCGCCCATGATCCAAGCAGCAAATTCGCCCAGAGTGGTGTAGGAATAAGTATAAGCTGAACCTGACACAGGTAGGGTTGAGGAAAGTTCTGCGTAACATAAGCCGGCACAGGCACAGACTAAACCTGCCACCACGAAGGACAACATCACGGCAGGGCCAGCGTGCAAAGCAGCTGCGTTCCCAGTACGAACAAAGATACCCGCCCCAATGATGCAGCCAATGCCCAAAAGCACCAGATTGACGGGCCCTAAGGTCCGCTTCAACTCACTCTTTTCGTTCTCGCTCATGATCTGAGCGACCGATTTGCGTGCGAAAATTCGACTAAGTCCAGTCGCCGCTTTGGTTTCAGCCATTCAACCCCCCTTAAACAGGTTCATGTGGGTGCGACACTTTTGGGCCGCTTTCTCCCTCGTGACCTTACGCTAGTGCCCTCTGTCCAGATTGGCAACAAAACAACGTGCTAATCGCCGCTTCTGCTGCACTCTTGATCGGATTGAAGCATAAATTGGTGCAGACCCGTTTTGATGATGTGTGGCGCGTGCAGTGGTTGGGTGCACGAAACCTGATTTAGCGCTACATAAGGCGTATGAGCAATTCTTCTATTTATGAGGGTCTAGGCACCCTCGGGCAAGACGTTCGCGGTTACGCCTCTCCTGAAGAGGCGGTCCTCGAGCGGGTCGCCAATCCCCACCAAGGCACAGACTATCTGGCACGCTTTGTCGCGCCGGAATTCACCAGCCTATGCCCTGTCACCGGGCAACCTGATTTTGCACATCTGGTCATCGACTATGTGCCGGGTGACTGGTTGGTTGAGAGTAAAAGCCTGAAGCTATTTCTAACCAGCTTCCGGAACCACGGCGCTTTCCATGAAGACTGTACCGTCGCAATTGGCAAACGCTTAGTTGAATTTCTATCACCAAAATGGCTCCGAATTGGGGGCTATTGGTATCCTCGCGGCGGCATCCCGATTGATGTATTCTTTGCAACGGGGTCAGCACCAGAAGGTGTTTGGATTCCTGATCAAGGTGTGCCGCCCTATCGTGGACGTGGCTAAGTGACGGCCCTAACCGACCCTCGCGAAGCCAATCACCCGCATTTCCGATTGGAGCTTCAAGAGGCCGCCCAATCGCGGGCTTGGGAAACATTGGCCAGAGCTGCGGCTATGATAGAACCCGGGATGAATGACCTCGACGGCAAAGCGATTGTCGATCAGGCAATCATGGATAGTGGCGCAGAGCGGCTTTGGCATGCCAGTCAAGTGCGCTTTGGTCCCAACACGCTTCTGCCGTTTGGCGAACAGCCGGCCGCCCCGCATATTCTAGAGCCCAATGATATCTTCTTCCTTGACATTGGGCCCTGTTATGATGGCCATGAAGGCGATGTCGGTGCCGGTTTTACCTTGGGCAAAGTTCCCAGCTACCAAAGCTTGATTGAGGATTCCAAGGCGGTCTTCGCTGCAGTCAAGGCGCATTGGAGCGAAACCGGCGCGAACGGGCCCGAACTCTATGACTTCGCTTTGGCTGAGGCTGCCAAACGCGGACGCACGTTGGCATTAGAAGGGGCATCTGGCCACCGGATCGGGGCATTTCCGCACCGTGTTCATCACAGCGGAAAACTCAAAGCCTATGGCAAAACCCCCTCGCCAGCCGCCTGGATTCTTGAGATCCACGTCGTCGATCACGTCTTGAAGGCCGGGGCATTTTACGAAGATATGCTGTAGAGGCGATTGGCCGGTCCGTAAAACTGAAATCGCCGAGATGGAAATCAAGGCAAAGGCGCGTTTATCAAGACTTTATTAACCATGCCAAGCCATCCCATACCAGTGCGGAACTAGAATTAGTTCTTTAACGCCCTGAGTCGGAGAAGCTGACGATGAATGCCCCAGAAGTTCTTGATGTTGCCCGCGACGCGATCTGGTTGACGATCGCCATGTCGGCACCGGTCATGCTGGTTGGATTGGCGGTTGGCTTGGTGATTGGTCTGTTACAAGCCCTTACCCAAATTCAAGAACAAACTTTGGTGTTTGTGCCGAAGATCCTTGCCATCTTTGCGGCACTTTTGCTGTTTTTGCCCCTAATGGGCGGGATGCTGGGCGAGTTTATGACCCAGATGTTGGCGAAAGTTGCGTCTGGCGGCGCGGGCTAAGGGGCCCTCGGATGGAACTCCTCCCCCAAACGGTTTGGGTGATCGGCCTTGTCTTCGCGCGGGTTGGCGCATTGATGATGCTCGCGCCTGGCATCGGCGATCAGTTCGTACCTGCGCGAGCCCGCCTAATGGTTGCGCTTTTTATCGCGTTTACCTTAGCCCCCGTTGTTTCAGTTAAGATCGCGCCGCTGCCATCTGATACAGCCGATATGTTCCTCGCCATCGCGAAAGAGATTTTGATAGGCTTGTCTCTAGGCCTGACAACCCGCATTTTGTTTTCAGCGCTCGCCACAGCTGGCGCGATTGCTGGGATGCAGACTGGTCTCGGTATGGCCATGGCTTTCGACCCCTCGCAACAACAACAAGGCGCGGTGTTCGGGACTTTCTTAGCCCTCCTTGGAACGGCCTTGGTGTTTCAAAGCGACGTACACCACTTGTTTATCTCCGGTGCGGCCAAGAGTTTTGACAATTTTTTGCCCGGTGCGCCCCTGCCCCTTGGCGATATTGCTCAGTTTAGCCTGCGTGCCTTCAGCCAAGCCTTTTCACTGGCCATTCAAATTACGGCACCCTTGTTGCTGTTTGGCATCGTGATCAACGTAGCTTTGGGCATTATCAACAGAGTGGCGCCCGCTATCCAAGTGTTTTTCATCGCCCAGCCGATTCAGGTTCTGCTTGGAATCATGTTGTTTGCGATCACAGCTGGGGCCGGCATGTTGGTGTGGCTTGAAGCCATTGCCACCGCCGGTCGGTCCTTGAATTGAGGCCGCCAGATGGAAGAAGATGAATCGCAAAAAACTGAAGCCCCCAGCCAGTACAAGCTGGATGAGGCCCGTAAAAAAGGCGATGTTCCTAAGTCGCAAGACATCGCGACCTTGTTTGTCCTAACGGCAGGCGTTGCAGTTCTTTTGACTCTTGGTCTCCAAAGCGCGCAAGACCTTGCCCGCTACATGACGGTTTTCATTGAACGACCAGAGCAATTTGCGGTTGATGGTGGCGCCCTGCAACGCCTCAGCTTCGATGTCGGCTCCAAAATGGTAATCTTGTTGAGCGCCACAATTGGCGCAATCTGTGTTGCTGGTCTGGCGGGCCATCTCGTGCAGTCGGGTCTATTGTTCACAGCCGAGAAGATGATCCCAAAGATTGATAAAATTTCCCCGATCGCAGGTTTTAAGCGCCTGTTTGGGGCCGAAGCTTTGATGACCTTTGGCAAGACCGTTTTGAAATTGATCGTCATTTGCTGGGTCGCTTACGCAATCTTGGCACCCCACGCCCGAGAAATGCCGATCTTAGTAGCGATGGAGCCTGCCGCCCTGATGCCGGTCCTCGTCAAAATCCTGCTTGAACTTTGCTTTGCTTTGATTGGCATTATCGCGGTCGCCTCAGTCGCTGATTACGCGATCCAGCGCTTTTCGTGGATCAAGCGCAACCGCATGAGTAAACAGGAACAAAAAGACGAATACAAAAAGCTGGAAGGTGATCCGCTGATCAAAATGAAGGTGCGTCAAATCCGGATGCAACGCGGACGTAATCGCATGATGGCAAAAGTGCCCGAAGCGACCGTGATCATCACCAACCCAACCCACTTCGCTGTTGCCTTACTTTATGTGGCTGGCGAAACCCCTGCGCCCATCTGTGTGGCCAAGGGTGTGGACAATTTGGCTCTGAAAATTCGTGAGATTGCAACGGCTTCAGACGTACCTATCATCGAAGACCCACCTCTGGCCCGGGCACTCTATGCCAGTGTTGATCTTGAAGAGACTATTCCCGCCGAACACTACCAAGCTGTAGCAAAAATCATTGGAGTGATTTTGGGTGTAGCCGCGCGGCGCAAATCAGGTGATTCTCTGCAGAGTCGAGTCCAAAACGCCGCCTAGGCGAAACATTGGAACGATTTGGGGCGAAGAAGCATGGCTGGATTTTTGAATATGTTTTCCCGGTCGGAATCACATGACTGGCTGGCAAGTATGGATGGCCCTGCCGCCCTTTTCACTCGGTCAGGACGCTTTATCGAAGCCAACCCTGCCTTTGAAGGCATCTATCGACCTGTTTCTATTGACCCCCTCCTCATGAGCTTGCTCGACCAAGCCTGCGCCTTTAGGGCTTCGAAGGCGGTTCGCCGTGGGATAAGCTTGGATGAAACACAAGGCCAAATGCGCGTCCGCGTCAGCGCTATCGGTGACCACGCGCTGGTTCGACTGACCGCAGTCGAAGGACCGGCCCAGCCAGTGGAAAACTCTCCCGACACTTTGGGATCTGCATCTCAAGCCGCCCTTGCAGTTCAAACGACATCTTCGCTGTTAACCGGGCTCGCACAATTGATTGCCGAAGCCCCAGTCGGCTTTGCTCGCTTGGACCGTCGTGATGCGCGCCATGCAATTGTTCAAGAAGCCAATCCCGCTTTTGTGCGAATTGCAGGGGCTGGCAAAGGGGCAAAGCTTTCTGACTTGGTAGCTTCCGCCCATGCAGACGATTTAGACCGTCTTGAGGTTGGCGGCCAACGTCCTATTGAACTGGATATAGCCAATTCCGGCGGGCAAACCTGCGAAGGATGGTTGTTAGAAGACGAGAATGATGGCGCTGCCCTTTTGCTGGTCGACGTTTCGACCCGCCGGGAAATGGAGCATCGCCTCGCTCAAACCAGCAAAATGCAAGCCGTCGGGCAAATCGCAGGCGGGGTTGCCCACGAACTGAATAACTTCCTTTTGGTCATCACACTAAATTGCGACGCCCTGCTGGCGCGCCATCCCGTTGGTGACCCCAGCTATGGTGAATTGCAGAGCATTCAGAACACCAGTGCGCGGGCGGCAGAGCTGGTCAAAATGCTTCTGGCCTATGCGCGAAAACAGACTTTCCGCCGTGACGTTCTAGATGTCGGAGCCGTTTTAACTGAGTTTGCAGTTTTGATGCGACAGGTCCTGGACGAACGCATTGTTTTTGAAATCACCCATGGCCGCGACCTCCCCAATGTGCGTGCTGACAAGCAGCAATTAGAAACCGTCTTTATGAACCTTGTTACCAATGCCCGCGACGCGGTCTTAATGTCTGGTAGAGGCAAAGGCTCGGTGACAGTCCGCACCAAGCGCGCGACAACACAAGATGTGCGAACCGCTCTGAAGGGCTTGAGCATTGCGGATATCGAAGATTGCGACTGGGCCATGATCTCAGTGACCGATACGGGCACGGGTATGAGCCAAGACATTGCTACTAAAATCTTCGAACCATTCTTCACCACAAAAGAACAAGGCAAAGGCACAGGGATTGGTCTAGCCACCGTCTATGGCATCATCAAGCAATCTGATGGCTTTATTGCGCTCGATTCGGTTGAGGATGAAGGCACGACTTTCCACGTCTTCTTGCCGGCCACCACCGCCGATGATGTCAGTGACGCTATGCCAGCAGCGCAAACCCAAGTTGCTGACGCACGGCCGATGGATTTGGCAGGTCGCGGCCGAATCTTGTTGGTTGAAGATGAAGAAGGGGTGCGCAATATCGCAACCCGCCTTCTGATGCAGCGCGGCTATCAGGTGACCTCGGCAGGAGATGGCGAAGAAGCGCTGGAAATTCTAGAGAATGATCCCAATAGTTTCGATCTGGTCTTGTCCGACGTTGTCATGCCAGGCTTGGATGGCCCTGGCCTCTTGAAAGCAGCCAAGCCTTATTTGGGTCATGCCCGAATTGTCTTTATGTCTGGCTATGCCGAACAGGATTTTGCCCAGACTTTGGAAGACGAACGCTCCATTTCCTTCCTGCCAAAGCCATTTACGCTGGCACAATTGGCGGAGCGGGTCAAAACAGAACTCGCGGCAGCCTGATACGCCATAATCGGACGTATTCATTTTAAAAAAGTAGTTTAATCCACTTTGTTCCACTTGTGTTCTAAGAACATATCAGATACAAAACCCTCATGACGTGACGCGGTCTGGTTTGCACACAGCTCTACTGAGCCCATTGTGCCAATTCAGGCGGGAATCGTGAAAAGGGGTTCAAAGATGGCTACTCAGGCTTCAAATGCAGCGCTTCGCTTGGTGGAAAAAAACGATATGGACAAAGAAAAAGCTCTCGAATCGGCTCTGTCTCAGATTGAGCGTGCCTTTGGTAAAGGCTCGATCATGCGCTTGGGCGAACAAGGCGCAGCAGTTGAGATTGAATCCGTTTCTACCGGTTCTCTTGGGCTCGACATTGCCTTGGGGATTGGTGGTTTGCCACGCGGTCGCATCGTTGAAATTTATGGCCCTGAAAGTTCGGGCAAAACCACGTTGGCGCTACATTGTATCGCTGAGGCACAAAAGAGTGGCGGGGTCTGCGCCTTCGTCGACGCCGAACACGCGCTCGATCCAATTTATGCCCGTAAGCTAGGGGTAGATTTGAGTGATTTGTTGATCTCTCAACCTGACACGGGCGAGCAAGCCCTCGAAATCACCGATACGCTTGTGCGTTCAGGCGCGGTCGACGTGTTGGTCATCGACTCGGTCGCGGCGCTGACGCCAAAGGCTGAAATTGAAGGCGATATGGGTGACAGTTTACCCGGGCTGCAGGCCCGCTTGATGAGCCAAGCTTTGCGCAAATTAACCGGCTCCATCTCGCGCTCCAAGACTTTGGTGATCTTTATTAACCAAATCCGCATGAAAATCGGTGTGATGTTCGGCAACCCTGAAACCACAACGGGCGGGAATGCTTTGAAATTCTACGCTTCGGTGCGTCTGGACATTCGCCGCATTGGCCAGATCAAGGACAAAGAAGATGTGGTGGGCAATGTCACCCGCGTCAAAGTCGTCAAGAACAAGGTCGCCCCGCCGTTCAAACAGGTGGAGTTCGACATTCTCTATGGCGAAGGCATCTCCAAGCAGGGCGAATTGATTGATCTGGGCGTAAAAGCCGGGATCGTTGAGAAATCTGGTTCTTGGTATTCCTACGACAGCACCCGGATTGGCCAAGGCAAGGACAATGCCCGCGCTTTCTTGAAGTCAAACCCTGAAATGGCGGCTGAGATTGAACATAAGGTGCGCCAGAACGCTGGCATTCTTGCTGAAGTCTTGGCGGGTGAGCCCGTCTCTGAAGATGGCGAGATGGACGATATGTAGGTTGATCTGAAGGACGGTTTCCGCCCTTCAACGCCGAAGCCAAAGACGTTGGCTGCTAGGAATACCTAGGAACGACATAAAATCTTTATAGCAGGACCAAGCCTAGTCGGTTTGGTCCTGTTGCGTTGGGGTCAAAGCCGCGGCAGATTAACCCCTCAGGCCGCCTTACGCACCACAATCATATAATTCATGCTGGTGTCTGCCCCTAAAGACCAGCGATCCATCAAAGGATTGTAATTGACGCCAATAGGCTCATCGAGGCTCAGCCCAGCTTCAGGCTTTAAAGCTGCTTGAATCTCAGATGGTTTGACCAGCTTGTCGTAATCATGAGTGCCCGGCGGCAACCAGCGCAAGATTCGTTCGGCCCCGATAATCGCGAGCGCGAGTGCTTTAGGCGTGCGATTGATGGTCGCGACAAACATCAGGCCACCGGGTGCCACCAATTGCGCAGTATTCTTTAGAAAAGCTGCTGCATCGGCCACATGCTCGACCACCTCCATGTTAAGCACTATATCAAACGGGCCCTCACCAGCGGCCAGCAAACCTTCTGCGGTACCATAACGATAGTCGATCGAAAGCCCTGTTTGGGCCGCATGAGTCATAGCCGTTTTGATATTGGGTTCAGTTGCATCGACCCCGGTTACAGTTGCGCCCAAGCGTGTCATCGGCTCGCTCAAAAGGCCACCACCACACCCAATATCAAGTAACTTCAGACCCTTGAGGGGTAAGTCTGAACCCGGCTTCAAACCAAAATGGGCTTCCGCTGTTTCGCGAATAAAGCGCAGACGCGTGGGGTTAAATTTATGCAAAGGGCGGAATTTGCCGTAAGGGTTCCACCAGTCCTCCGCCATGGCCGCAAACTTGGCCACTTCAGCAGGATCGATCGAAGGCGAGCGTGGCGGCATCTCCATCGTGGCGTCTTGGGTGGCTCTAGGCATCGGGTTCAACTCACCTGTGTGACAGTTTGCAACATGCGAAAGCATTGACCTTAAGACTTCATAGAGCGATGAGCGCGCGCGTCGAGAGCCATCGTCTGTTTGTAACAGCGGATTTCTGCGTCTAATGGTACAGCTGAGGAGCAAAGAAGAATGTCGCGTCTTGTGATGAAGTTTGGTGGAACCTCTGTGGGAGACGTCGAACGTATCCGCCGCGTCGCGCGCTTGGTCAGTGCTGAGCGTCAGGCAGGGCGTGGGATTGCCGTGGTCGTATCGGCTATGTCGGGCGAAACCAACCGTCTGGTCGAACTGTCCCGTCAAGCTGGTGAAGGGCTGCCTCCAGAATCATTCGATGACGAGTATGACGTTGTGGTCGCCACAGGCGAACAAGTCACAACGGGTCTTCTCGCTTTGGCTTTACGTAGCATGGGAATCCCGGCGCGCTCTTGGCAGGGATGGCAGATTCGCGTCGCTTCCAGTTCTGCACACGGCTCTGCCCGCATATCCGATATTGATGCTGAAGAAGTTGCAGCCGCCATTGATTCTGGCGAAGTGGCGGTCATCCCTGGCTTCCAAGGCGTGACTGAAGAGGATCGTATAACGACTTTGGGTCGGGGTGGGTCGGACACCTCCGCTGTTGCCGTCGCTGCTGCCCTCAAGGCTGAGCGCTGTGATATTTATACCGATGTGGACGGGGTTTATACGACCGACCCCCGCATGGTACCAAAGGCTCAACGCCTTGAAAAAATCTCTTATGAAGAAATGCTCGAAATGGCCTCACTCGGGGCGAAAGTCTTACAAACTCGGTCGGTAGAATTGGCGATGGCCAAGCGTGTGCCGGTACGCGTGTTGTCGAGTTTTGTAGAACCCGGTGAGCCAAACCCTGGAACTTTGGTCTGTGATGAGGATGAAATTGTGGAAAAGCAAATCGTGTCGGGCATCGCCTATTCGCGCGACGAAGCCAAGGTCTCGCTGAAAGCCTTGCAGGATCACCCTGGCGTTGCCGCTGACATCTTTGGCCGCTTGGCTGAGGCAAACATCAATGTTGACATGATCGTCCAAGCTCCCTCTCGCACCGAAGGGGCTGTCAACATGACCTTTACCGTTCCAGAGCGGGAAGCTGATCGCGCTATGGCGCTGATGAGTGCCGCGCAAGAGCAAATTGGCTTTGAACAGGTTGAAGTCAAAAAGGACGTCTCAAAAGTGTCGGTCATCGGGGTCGGCATGCGATCACACGTAGGCGTTGCCCGCATCATGTTTGATGCCCTGTCAAAGAAAGGGATCAATATTGAAAACATCGCAACATCTGAGATCAAAATCTCGGTTTTGATCGACAGCTCATATACTGAATTAGCTGTTCGCGCGCTGCATACGGCCTATGGGCTCGACGCTGCCTAAGTTTTGTGCAGCATGCAGCAAAAAATGCTGTCGCTTTGAAGGACAGTTTATCCCTTCTCTTGTATGAGGAAGGGGACTTATGGTGTGGTCCTGCGGCTGTGGGGTGTCACACCGCACCGTTTTGAGGAAGTGAATGAGCCCTGTTTCTTCTGGCAATGCGGGGGGGTCACGCGTCTTATTGCGTCGCCTGCGCGATGTCATGGTTCAGGATGCCGACACCCAAACCCGCTTAGACCGGATCGTCGCGCAGATCGGCACGACGATGGTAGCAGACGTGTGCTCTATTTATCTGCGGCGCTCAGACGGCTCGCTAGAATTGTTCGCCACAGAGGGCCTCTCACGCGATGCAATCCACCGCACCCGGATGAAGGCAGGCGAAGGCCTCGTCGGCCTAGTGGCTGAAGGGGTGGAACCGATCAGTCTGGCCGATGCCCCGAAACACCCCCGCTTCTCCTATCGCCCTGAAACCGGCGAAGACCCGTTCCAATCGTTTATGGGCGTGCCCGTGCTGCGTGGTGGCCGGGTTGTGGGGGTATTGGTGGTGCAAAACCGCTATGCCCGAACTTATGAAGATGACGAAATCGAAGCCCTTCAACTCATTGCAACGGTGCTGGCTGAAATCGTCTCGGTCGAGGACCTCACGGGGGCCTTGTCAGAATTTCAGATCAAGCCAACGACGCCTGAGACGCTGAAAGGCAAAGCCTATTCACGAGGCCTTGCCTCAGGTCGGGCGCTTCTTCATGATCCCGATGTTGAGCCGACGCGATACTTGTCTGACGATCCTGTGGCGGAAGAACAAAGGCTCAACGAGGCTTTGATCAAATTGCGTTCAGGCTTGGAAGCGCTGCTGGCAGGGGATGTGCAGACTTTGGGCGGCACTTCTTTTGAAGTGCTGGAGACATTTCACCTGCTCAGCCAAGACCGGTCGTGGGAACGCAGGCTGCGCGATGGGGTGAAAAATGGCCTGACCGCAGAAGCGTCGGTAGAGCAAGTACGCTCTGAACACCGCGCCCGTATGTCTAGTGCCAAAGACGGTTATATTCGCGACCGCCTGCATGACCTCGAGGAGTTGGATAATCGTCTGCTGCGATATCTTTCAGGCGATGCCGGTAACCGCAAGGAAGCACCAGAGGATTCTATTCTGGTTGCGCGCGACATTGGCCCTGCAGAACTTCTCGAATATGGCCGAGGACGCATCAAAGCCATTCTACTGGAAGAAGGCTCCCCCTCCTCCCATGCCGCAATTGTGGCCAAGGCAATGGGTGTTCCCATGTTAGGCCAACTGCCTAACCTACTTTCACGCGTTGAAGCTGGCGACACGATCATTGTCGACGGCAATGAAGCCCAAGCCTATTTGCGGCCTGACAAAATGGTCTCTGTCGCTTTGCATGGCCGGTTTGAAGCCCAAAGTGCCGAGCAGGAATTGTTCGCGGCAACCAAGGACCTGCCAAGCCAAACCCTAGATGGCCAGACCATACAATTGCTCTTAAATGCTGGCTTAGCCATCGACTTGGAGCAATTAGAAACAACGGGAGCCAGTGGCGTCGGCCTTTATCGGACCGAGTTTCAATTCATGATCGCGGACTCACTGCCCCGGCTCGACGCACAAACTGCGCTCTATACTGAAGCGCTGGATCTCGCCAATGGCCGGCCCGTAACCTTCCGAACCCTTGATCTCGGCGGCGATAAGGTCGCGGCTTATATGCCAACTGAGCGCGAGGAGAACCCTGCTATGGGTTGGCGGGCTGTCCGAATGGGCCTCGATAGGCCGGGCTTATCGCGCTATCAGTTGCGGGCTTTAGTGCGGGCGGCCGAGGGCCGCTTGTTGCGGGTTATGTTCCCGCTGGTAGCCGTGGTAGACGAATTTCACCGCGCCAGAGAGCTCCTCGAAAAAGAACTGGCCTGGGCCCGTGCCAATGGCCGGCTTGGTCCAACTAGGGTGGAAGCAGGCGCGATGATTGAAGCTCCGGCATTGGCCTGGGATACTGCATCGATTGCAGAACATGCTGACTTCTTGTCAATCGGTACCAACGATCTGATGCAATTCTTTTTTGCGGCAGACCGTGGCACCGCCAAGGTCGCTGATCGTTATGACATTCTATCGCGACCTGCCCTCACCTTCTTGAAGCATATTCGCGATGGCGCTGGTCAAACGCCGATCTCGATTTGCGGTGAGCATGCTGGGCGTCCTCTCGAAGCTATGGCCATGATCGGATTGGGCTTTACTCGTCTCTCCATGCCTGCAGGGGGAATAGGACCAGTGAAACGAATGCTGATGTCCTTACATGGGGAAGATTTCTCCAAAACCTTGATGTCTTTGTTGCGCAACGGTGACGACCACCTGCGCAACGCACTGAAAGACTATGCAAAAACTCACCTGGTTATTGTAAACTAGGTGGTGAACTGACATAAATCCACGCTAATGAAATCTAAACGAAATGCCCGCATTGTGGTGGCGTTAAGAAATAAGGATTGACACGATGAGTCCGGCAGAGGCCGCACGCACGCTAGATGCAGCCAAAGCGCTCCACTCGGGGCGTGGTCATCTGCGCCTAGTTGGCTCAGTCGATAATCCAGATGCGGATGGTCCAGGGGCACGGCTGCAGGCAGCTCGCCGAGATCAGGAATTGTCTATACATCAAGTGGCAGCCGCTCTTAAGCTAAAACCAGAGCAAGTCGCCGCGATCGAGTCCATGCAATTCCAGAAACTGCCCGGCCTAGGTTATGCCTTAGGCTATGTGCGCGCTTATGGTGAGCTGTTGGGCCTTGTCGATTGCGATGGCCTTGTCAGCGAGTTTCGCGACGCTTGGGAACCTGTCCAGCGCCGCCGCGAATCTGAAATTGCAACCCAACCTTCAAAATTTGTCGCCCCTGCTGGCGCGGTTATAGCGCTTGCTTTGTTGGGTTGGCTGATCGTTTGGGCTAGCTTGCACGCCGTTAAGCCACAGCCAGTGGATATCGTCGCGCCGCCAGATGAGAAGATCAAAGCATGGGCTGAGGCCCAGCCAAAAGGGCCAGCGCAAGCAACCGCCGATGTACAGCCCTTGTCGACCCTAAAGGCACTGCAAGACGTGCGGGTGACCCTACGCGGCGAAGATGGTGCGCTGGTTACCGACCGCATCCTGCGCAAGGATGAGAGTATCTCGACGGATGGTTTGGGCCGCTGGTTCGTATCCTCACCCTTTGGCGGCGTGCTAGAGGCCAGCGGTTATGGCCAGACTGCTTTGGTCGGCGAAGCTGGAAAAAAGGTCGTAAACTGGCGCGTGCCAGATTTTGAGGCGATCGCGACAGCTAAATCAAAGGCTGAAGCTGATGCAGCCGCGGCCTCAGCTGCTGTTGAAGCTGCCAAACTTGCTGCACAGCAGGCAAAAGATAAGCCTGCAGCCGCACAAACGATGGTGCCTCAGGATGGAAGCCTCGACGCTTCAACGCTTACGCCAGCCGCCACAGCACCTGCGGCTCCGGTAACAGCAAATCCTTCACCAGCCAAAGTGGTCGGCCCCGTCACGCAATAGAGTGCCTCACAGGCAGCCGACTGGAATTTCTGTGAAAGCCGTCCTATAGTTTCCCCTACGATTTATTGTCTGGTAGACAGGCAGGCTTGTCTGATGGCTCAATTCCCAGCGGAAGGCGTGTCATCGTCATGCTGAACAAGCTCTGATAGACTTCGAGAAACAAGAGGTTACCACGTGGCGACTGGCCTAGAACATATCCGCCCTTGGCGCACCATTGTGCGGCGCAAGTCCCGTCAGATCATGGTTGGTAAAGTGGCGGTTGGGGGCGATGCGCCGATCAGCGTTCAGACCATGACCAATACGCCAACGCCTGATGCCGGGGCGACCATCGACCAAATCCGCCGCTGCGAAGAGGTCGGGGTCGATATCATTCGGGTGTCTTGCCCAGACGTGGAATCAACAGCTGCCCTCAAGACCATCGTGCGCGCGGCGCAAGTGCCGATCGTGGCCGATATTCACTTTCACTACAAGCGAGCCATTGAAGCAGCAGAGGCGGGCGCGGCTTGCCTGCGCATCAATCCCGGTAATATTGGCTCTGCGGAACGCGTCCGGGAAGTGGTCAGCGCCGCTCGCAACAATGGCTGCTCTATCCGTATCGGTGTAAACGCGGGCTCTCTTGAGTCTGACTTGCTCGAAAAATATGGCGAACCTTGTCCTGAAGCTATGGTGGAAAGCGCGCTGGACCATGCGCGCATCTTGCAAGAACTCGACTTTCATGAGTTCAAAATCTCGGTCAAGGCGTCCGACACCTTCTTGACGGTTGCCGCCTATCAGGCGCTGTCAGAGGCGATTGATTGCCCATTGCATTTGGGCGTTACAGAGGCTGGGGCGGCCCGCTCAGGCACAGTGAAGTCTTCTATTGGCATTGGCTCGCTTCTTTGGGCCGGCATTGGCGATACGATCCGCGTGTCCTTGTCGGCAGAGCCTGAAGAAGAGGTGCGCGTCGGTTATGATATTCTCAAAAGCTTGGGACTTCGCACGCGTGGCGTGAATATCATTGCCTGCCCATCCTGTGCCCGCCAGGGCTTTGACGTTATCCGTACCGTGGAGGCCTTAGAAAGCCGCCTGTCGCATGTTTCAGAGCCGATTTCGCTCTCCATTATTGGCTGTGTCGTCAATGGCCCTGGCGAAGCGCTCTACACCGATCTAGGCTTCACGGGCGGCGGCAAGGGCGCTGGGATGATCTATATGGCCGGCAAAGCGCACCACAAGCTCTCTAACGATGGCATGATTGAGCATATTGTTGAGTTGGTGGAGGCCAAAGCAGAAGAAATGCGCGCGGCTAAGGCGGACAAGGAACTTGCCACCGCGTCTTAACAGAGAAATGGGCCCAACCCTGCGGTCAGGCCCCTCCCCATTTTTTTGACCTAGTACAAAGTCGCCAAAGCCTTACCATCATAATCCATCAGATCATCTGTTCGGCCTTCTTTGACCTTTTTGGCCCATTCGGGATCTTGCAGTAATGCCCGGCCGATGGCGACCATGTCATATTCGCCCTTTTCCAAGCGGCGGACGACATCATCAAGTGGTGCTTTGGCAGAACCTTCGCCCCGGAACGAGCCGGCAAAATCACTCGACAAGCCAATGGAGCCCACTGTAATGGTTGGCACGCCCGTGACCTTCTTGGTCCACCCAGCACAATTCAAGCCATTCTCGCCATCGACATCAGGGAATTCAGCTTCCCAAACTCGGCGTTGCGAACAGTGTAGCATGTCCACGCCCGCAGCTACGATGGGTGCCAAGAAGGCTTCAAGTTCTTGTGGTGTATGGGCAAGTTTGATCGTGTAGTCTTGTTGTTTCCACTGCGAAAAGCGTAAGATAATGGGCATATCAGGGCCCACTTGCTTGCGACATTCTGCAACGATTTCAGCAGCGAAGGTCGCACGCTCTGGCAGCGATCCACCATATCGATCAGTGCGCACGTTCATGACGTCCCAGAAAAATTCGTCGATCAGATAGCCATGTGCGCCATGGATTTCGACGGCATCAAAACCCAATTTGGCAGCATCGCCTGCAGCGCGGGCATAGGCCTGCACCATGTCCCAAACTTCTTCGGTGGTGGGCACTGGCAAGACTGATTTACCGGTGTGGGTCAGGCCTGAAGGGCTGTCGGTTGGTGCCTCGGGATAATGGCCAGTCCCTGGCTTGCGCATCATGCCTTGGTGCCAAATCTGAGGCGCGATCTTGCCGCCTTGCGCGTGAACGTCCTCAACGACTTTCGCCCAGCCAGCTAACGCATCATCGCCATGGAAACGGGGAACATTGGCGTCGTTTGATGCCCCCTCCCGGTCGGTTACTGTACCTTCTGTGATCAAGAGGCCGACATCGGCCGCGGCCCGGCGCGCATAATAATCGGCCACATTTTGTCCCGGCACACCGTTTGGCGAGAACGACCGCGTCATCGGGGCCATTGCGATTCGGTTCGGTATCGTCACGCCGCGAATGGTGAGGGGCTGAAATAAAGCAGACACGTCGGTCATGGTCACTCCTGAGCATTATGATTGCGCGGCTGTTCTATCGGCTTGCCGCTGTTGGGAAGGGGTTACGATGAAGTTGACGCCAGGTCTAGACGGCTAAGACCCCTCCATCACAAATTGCTTGATAAGCAAGGCTAAACCGTCCTTCACCCACTGGCGGGTGCATATCGATCCCGGCCAATAGGCGCAGCGGCGCGCGAGAGCTTTTGCGGGCCGAAACCACAACTCTTTTGGCGGGATCCCCCGCCCGCGGACGAACAGGGCAAACCCCAACATCGCCCGCCTTGCCTCGAAGAGCCGCTAGAATATCGGGCAGACGGTCCGCTCGGTGGATCATCAAGAACCGGCCCTTGGGGGTTGCCATCGCCAGCATGCTCTTGATCCACGCATCTAGAGGTGCCCCCAGAATATAAGCGGCTTGCCGCGACTCGTCTGGATCGCGGATGGCAAGGTCATCATCGAAATAAGGAGGATTAGAAAACACGAGGTCGAATTGGCCAAGTAGGGCCTCATGTGGTGCCAAAACATCACCCCGCACAAAGTTAACTTCGCACAGCAATGGATTGCGGGCGGCATTTGCCTCAGCCAAAGACAAGGCTGTCTCGTCCTTCTCAAGGCCCGTTAAGCGCAAGTTCGAATCGGCGCGTAAGGATGCGAGACTGAGGAGCGCCGTACCCACGCCACAGCCCGCTTCCAAAGCCGTTGGGACTGCAAATGAGGCAGCGGCGGCGGCCAATAAAACAGCGTCTGTCCCCGCACGATACCCCTTGCTGGGTTGTTCTATGGTCAAAGCCCCTTTGAGGAATATATCATGAGTTGTTTCGATCATGCGGGCATCTGACCCTCTATCCAAAAGATCTGCGAAGTTGCTTGGTTGAGACGGCAAAAGAGACCAGTGTCAACTAAACTGTTTTGAACGCGAAGGTTGGAAGCAGCGGATGCTTGACCCAAGCCCCCTCAAGAGGGCATGGAAACAAAAGACTATTAAGGAAAAAGCTGTCGTGAACGTCACCACCCGCCCAGTTGATGCCGTGTCGGTTAATCCGACCGAAGCGCTCGCGGCAGTGTTGGCACCGGAATTGGCAGCAACTGAAGCTGAAATCGTCGCGCGGATGGACAGCCCTGTCGGTCTCATCCCAGACGTGGCTCACCATTTGGTGGATGCAGGTGGCAAGCGCTTGCGGCCGCTCCTGACGCTGGCAGCGGCACGTGCGTGCGGCGGCGGCGGGGAACCGGCGATTAAGCTCGCGACCGCTGTCGAGTTTATCCACACGGCCACTTTGCTGCATGACGATGTCGTCGATGGCTCGTCGCTGCGGCGTGGTAAGCGGGCGGCCAATCTGATTTGGGGCGATAAGGCCAGCGTTCTCGTTGGTGACTTCTTGTTCGCTCGCGCGTTCAATCTAATGGTTGAGACGGGCTCTCTCCGGGTGCTGGATATTCTAGCCAAGGCCGCGAGCACGATTGCCGAAGGTGAAGTCTTGCAACTGGCAACCACCAATCGCGGCGAAGCCAGCCGGGAACGCTATTACCAAGTTATTGAGGCCAAGACCGCCGCCTTGTTTGCTGCCGCATGTGAGGCTGGTGCCATTACGGCTGGCGCTTCAAATGAAATGGTCGAGGCCCTCGCAACGTTCGGATTGAAACTTGGCCTCGCCTTCCAACTCGTTGATGATGCACTTGATTATGGCGGTCTCACCCAGAGTTTGGGTAAGAATACGGGCGATGATTTCCGCGAAGGTAAAGCGACCCTGCCCTTGATCATCGCACTCGAGCGCGCGCAAGGCGAGGAGCGCTTGTTCTGGCAACGGGTTCTGGCACGTAAGCATCCGGACGAAGACCTAGCCTTTGCGATTCAGACGATGCGTCTGCGCGGGGCTGTTGAGGCCACGTTGGATGAAGCCCGTGGCCATATTACAGAAGCCAAAGCGGCCCTCGCCCTCCTGCCTGAAGGGGTCATCCCTGCCCTTTTGGCCAATCTCGCCGATTATGTTGTGTCGCGCCTAAACTAATCGTCAAAAGCAGGGCACGACGGCCAACTCCCTTCCAAGGGCAATCCACCTTCCAATTTTGACAACAAAATAGGGCGAGACTTTGCGGTCTCGCCCTGCTTTTGTTCTTATAAGGTCCAGCTAACTACTCAGCTGGCTTCACGTCCGTTTTTGGGTCGGTCGTGCGGGTCCGCCACAAAGAGTAGGCAATCGAGCCACCCAATAGGAGCAGCGTCGCAATCAGCGACCAATGTGGCTCCATGTACGGGACCATTTTCAGTTCCTTCGACAGACCGAAGTTCCAGATGATCTTAAAGCCGATTAGAACCAGAACGAGCGAGAGGCCATATTTCAGATATTTGAAGCGCTCGACGGCTTCTGCCAACATGAAGTACATCGAACGCAGACCCAAGATCGCGAAGATATTGGAGGTGTAGACGATGAATGGGTCGCGGGTAACGGCGAAGATCGCAGGCACGCTGTCGACCGCAAAGATGATGTCGACAACTTCGACCATGATCAAGGCTAGGAACAAAGGCGTTGCCCAAAGAACCAATTTGCCCGAGCCATCTGGATGTGGCTTCTTGACGAAGAAGTTATGGTTCTCAATCGTCTCCGTCACGCGCATGCGCTTTTTGATGAACTTTAAAACCGGATTGTCTTCCAGCTTCATCTCATGGTCGCCACCATAAAGCATTTTCCAGCCAGTGAAGATCAAAAAGGCCGCGAAGATGTAGAGCACCCAAGTGAACTCGTTCACGACGGCAGAGCCCAAGCTGATAAAAATCGCCCGGAACACAATCGCGCCCATGATGCCCCAGAACAGCACGCGGTGCTGATATTCGCGCGGCACGGCGAAGAAAGTGAAAATCATGCCGATGACGAAAATATTGTCAAAAGCCAGCGCCGTTTCCAGCAAATAACCGGTGAAATACTGAATCACCGCTTGCTGGTTTAGATTGTCTGGGCTGTTGTAATATGTCGGATCAGGCTCATAGACGAAATAGACATAAGCGCCGAAAGCTATGGCAAGGCTGGCGAAGGCCGCCCACATCTTGGCCGACTTCGAAGCCGAAACGACCCCGTCCTTATTGTTGACGACCCCAAGGTCCAGCCACAATAGGAAACCGATGAACGACAAAAAGGCGAGCCACAGCCAAATGGGCTGGCCCGCGTAAACGGCAGTTAAAAAAGGCAAGGCATCCATTGGCCCCGGTCCCCTCATCATGGTTGCGTCTTCCGCGAGAACAATCAATCCGACATCACGATCAACGCCTTGATCGCCAGAGGGGCCCGGACTGCGGTAGTGGGCTGCATATGGGGCGCTGGCCCCGAAGCACAAGACATACGCGCGGGAAAGGCGCAGGACTCGTGTTCACAAGGACGTGATAGCCATTGCGCAACAAGGTGCCTATCCCAACGAAGGCAAAATCAAGCTGTGGTGACAGCCTCTTGGCCGTGCTCCGCTAAGAATCGCTCAGCCTCTAAGGCAGCCATACAGCCAAGCCCTGCCGCCGTAACAGCTTGGCGATAGGTTTCATCCGCCACATCGCCCGCCGCAAACACACCAGCCACATTGGTTCGCGTGGTGCCCGGCTCAACAATGATATAGCCATTCTCGCGCATGGCGACTTTGCCAACAAACAAATCCGTTGCAGGCTTATGACCAATGGCGACAAACACGCCATGAGCTGGCAAGTTTGAAAGTGCGCCCGTCTTGAGGTTTTTTAGGCGCACGCCTGTCACCGACTTTGGCTCAGGGTCTGACAAGATTTCTTCGACAGCACTATCCCAAACCACTTCGATCTTTGGGTGGGCAAATAGGCGGTCTTGCAAGATACGCTCTGCCCGCAATTCGTCACGGCGATGTACCAAAGTCACTTTGCTTGCAAAATTGGTCAAGAACAGGGCTTCTTCAACGGCAGTGTTGCCGCCGCCGATCACCACGACTTCTTTCCCACGATAAAAGAAACCGTCACAAGTGGCGCAGGCCGAAACGCCAAAGCCACACAGGCCCTGTTCCTCGGGCAGGCCCAGCCATTTGGCTTGGGCACCCGTTGCAATGATCAGGGTATCGCCAGTGTAGACTTGGCCACCGTCGCCAATCGCTTTGAATGGGCGGCTCGTTAGATCGACATCCATAATCCAATCAGAAATGATTTGCGTGCCGACATGTTCCGCTTGGGCACGCATTTGCTCCATCAGCCAAGGCCCTTGGATAACATCGGCAAAGCCGGGATAATTTTCCACTTCCGTGGTGATCGTCAGCTGTCCGCCCGGTTGGGGTCCTTCAACCAGCACGGGCTGGCGCATGGCACGGGCGGCATAGATGGCGGCTGTATAGCCTGCAGGCCCTGAACCAATAATAAGGACGGGGGCGTGGCGAATTTCTGACATAGAGAGGGCTCCTTGAGCTCACCTATCTAGTGATTCCCCCAACGAATAAGAAGGGCCGTGTCAGCGCCGAGCACGGAAGAAGGTGCGCAACATCTCTGCGCAGGGTTCAGCCAAGACACCAGACGTCACTGTCGGTCGCCAATGGCAGGTCTTTTGCTCAAAAAAGCGCACCCCATGTTCTACCGCCCCGCCTTTCGCGTCAGAAGCCCCATAGACCAAGCGGGCGATGCGGGCATGACTGATGGCACCGGCGCACATAGTACAAGGCTCCAGAGTCACATAGAGCGTCAATTCCGGCGCTAAACGATAGTTAGATAGCGCAATCCCTGCCCGCCTTATGGCCAAGATTTCGGCATGACCGGACGGGTCGTGCAAAGTGATTGGTTCATTATGGGCCTCGGCGACCAATGTCTGGGTTCTTTTGTCAACAACTAGGGCACCAATCGGGGCTTCGCCCAAGTGGGCGGCCTCTTTAGCAAGCTCTAAAGCACGCTCCATCCAAAAGGCGTCCCGCGCCTGATCGTCTTCATCCAGCATTGGGAGTTGATAGCGAGTTTGACCGCGCGAAGCGAGTCCTAGCGCCGACAACCCGATACAGGGCCTGGCGGGACCATGCGGATGTAATTGCCACGACGCACGCTGTGGGCTGACACCTCCTCGCAGCGGCCGGGCTTACGCCGCACCCAATGAGCATCAACGCAAACTTGGCCCGTGCGACTGCCATAGCAGCGCGGTTCAATGAAGCGCCAATTTCCATCTGATGGCAGATTGAGCGCATAGCCATAACCGTAAGCTGGACCCTCCATCCCATTCCAAGCGAAATTGACTTCGGTTTCTGCAGGATAGCCCGCCGGGGTGGTTCGGCCACGTTGGGAGTTGCGCCCATTTTGATCGCGATAGCTCGATGCATCCTCTTGATTTGGGATCGGCGCGGCTACCTTGGCCGCATCCATCGGACGCCGATACGCCCCAGCTTCTGCAGATACACTTGCTAAAATCACCATGCCACTAAAGGCTAAGGTCACAGTCCACAGTTTCTTACGCACCACTAATTCACCTCAGTCTTGTTATTTCGCTTGCGGAACAAAGCTGAAAACAAAGAGAAGCGCACGCGGGTTCGTCCAAACGGGGTAGCAAATCAGGCAATTCCCCAATCCTGCAGGGCCGGTTACACCAAGATTTTACTTGACGTGTGCGTAAACGTAAGCCAAACGCGTCTGTAAGGTCACCTCTGGAGGTCTTTTATGTCTGATCAAACTGAGAAAAACAGGGTTTGGACGATTGGCGAGTTATCGCGTGAATTTGGTGCAACAGCCCGCGCCTTGCGCTTCTACGAAGATAAAGGGCTGCTCAGCCCGGCACGGGATGGTCTCAACAGGCATTATTCGGTGCGGGACCGCGCCCGATTAAAGTTGATTTTGCGCGGTAAGCGGGTCGGGTTTTCGCTTTCCGAAATCCGCGAGATGATCGACCTCTATGATCTGGGAGATAATCAACGCACCCAGATGCAACGCACCCACGACAAGTACATCAAGCAAATTGAACTTTTGAAGCGGCAACGTGAAGACATCGTCGGATCGATCGAGACCTTAGAAAACGGTGTTCAATGGCTGAACGAGCAATTGGCAAAGGCTCCGGCCGATCTCGCTGTTGCCGGAGCTTCTGCCTATGACGCGGTCGCGCGTGCCCGTCTCGATGGCGAAGACATCTCTTATCTCAACGAAAAAGCGTCTTAAAAAAAGCCAAGGCAAGGCCTGCTCAGGGCCCTAAAAAACAAAACACTTCGATAAAACAAGGTTTGGCCGGCGGCTGGATGGGTTTGCATCAACACACCCCCAGCCGCCAACGGCTACAAAGGGAGACAGATTATGGGCTATCAGGCACCAATTCGCGACATGAAGTTTCTGTTTGATGATGTCTTGGAGATCGACCGGTTCTCAAACCTCGAAGGCTTTGCCGATGCGCCCAAGGATGTGCGCGACCAAATCCTCGAAGAGGGCGCGAAATTTTGCGAAAATGTTCTGGCACCGCTGAATTCGGTCGGCGACAAGCAGGGTTGCAAACTAAACCCTGACAATACCGTCACCGTGCCTGAGGGCTTCACCGAAGCCTATCATGCGCTTGTGGAAGCTGGTTGGCCCTTATTGAGCGCTGATCCCAATTATGGTGGCCAAGGCCTGCCTCATGTGGTCAATCTGGCCTATAGTGAGATGACCTCGTCGGCCAACATGGCGTTCGGCATGTATCCAGGCCTAACCCATGGTTGCTATTCGGCCATCCACGAAGGCGGTACGGACGAGCAAAAGGACCTTTATTTGCCCAAGCTCGCCAGCGGCGAATGGGCCGGTACCATGAATTTGACCGAGCCTCATTGCGGCACAGACTTGGGCCTCTTGCGCACCAAAGCCGTCCCTCAAGCCAATGGCACCTATAAGATTTCGGGCCAAAAAATCTGGATCTCGGGTGGCGAGCACTCCATGACCGCCAACCATATTCACCTGGTCCTCGCCCGCCTTGAAGGCGCACCAGCTGGCGTCAAGGGCATCTCGCTATTCATCGTGCCAAAGTTCATTGTCCATGCCGATGGCAGCTTAGGTGAACGCAACACGGTGACTTGCGTTGGCCTTGAAGAAAAAATGGGCATTCATGGCAATGCCACCTGCGTCATGCAATATGAGGAAGCCACTGGCTATCTGATTGGTGAGCCGAATAAGGGCCTGTCCATCATGTTTGTGATGATGAATGAAGCCCGCATCGGCGTTGGCTTGCAAGGCATGGCCATTGGCGAGTCCGCCTATCAAGCCGCACTGGCCTTTGCCAAGGATCGCCGTCAAGGCCGCAGCCTGACCGGCCCGAAAGAGCCTGATCAGCCAGCCGACAACATTCTGGTCCACCCCGATGTGCGCCGCATGTTGATGGATATTAAGGCCCATACCGAAGGCGGTCGCGCCTTCTTGTACTGGACCGCGCTTTACGGCGACCTCTTGCACAAGAGCCCCGATGAAGCCGTCCGCCAAAAGGCGGGTGACTACATGAGCCTTTTGACCCCGGTACTCAAAGCCTATCTGACCGATAAAGGCCACAAGAATGCTTCCGACGCTTTGCAAGTGCATGGTGGTTCGGGCTTTACGGAGCATTATCAGGCCAGCCAATTCCTGCGCGATAGCAAAATCGCCATGATTTACGAAGGTACCAATGGCGTCCAAGCCCTCGACCTCGTTGGCCGAAAACTGGCTGCCAATGGCGGTCGCGCGATCCAGACCTTCTTTGCTGAAATCGACGCCTTTGTGGCCGAACATGAAGGTGACGCAGATCTCGCACCTTTCGTCGCTGGCCTAGCTTCTGCCCGCGCCCAATTGCAAGACGCCACCATGTGGCTGATGGCCAATGGCATGAGCAATTTTGATAATGCCGGGGCATCCAGCCACGATTATCTGCATGTGTTTGGCCTAACCGGCCTTGCCTATATGTGGGCGCTGATGGCGAAAGCCGCCTATGCCAAAGCGGGTACCGAGCCCTTCTATGACACCAAAATCAAGACCGGGCGTTATTTCGTCGACCGTATCTTGCCTGAGATTGCCGGGCACTTGGCCAAGGTCAAAACGGGTGCGGAGCCGGTAATGGCACTTAGCGCAGAGGAGTTTTAATCCTTAGCCTCCCCCGCTTTTCAGGGGAGGGGGACCGGGCAAAGCGCGGTGGAGGGGGGAAATGCGCGAACAAGAACAAAGATCACGCACTTTTGCAAAAGCCCTGCGCCGCACTCTAACAAAGGCCGAAGCGTCTCTCTGGGGCCGCCTCAAAGGAAAGCAACTCAATGGCTATCACTTTCGTCGCCAACACCCAATTGGTCCTTTCATCGCGGACTTTGCCTGCTTCGAAGCCAAACTCGTTCTAGAAGTGGACGGTGGAACTCACATGTCTGACGTAGACCAAGCCTATGATGCCAAGCGAACTGCATTTTTAGAAGCAGAGGGATGGCACGTTATGCGGGTATGGAACAACCAAGTGTTGGAAAATCGTGCCGGGGTGTTGCGGGCAATAGATGAGGTGGTAACCGCAAGAGCTATGAGTAGGTTGTCCTCCCCTGTTTACGGTGGAGGTGTCGGCGAAGCTGACGGAGGAGGAGAATTTGCGTAGCCAGCCTTGCACAATGCCCCCTCCACCATGCTTCGCCTGGTCCCCCTCCCCCGCTTTGCAGGGGAGGACAGGGCGTGTTCTTGTCCTCCCCCGTTTACGGGGGAGGGGGACCGCGCAAAGCGCGGTGGAGGGGGGAAACCAACTCAGCCGCGCAACCAGAATGCCCCCTCCACCATGCTCCGCATGGTCCCCCTCCCCCGCTTCGCGGGGGAGGACAAACGACAAAAAGACTTCGACACTCAAGGGAGAAACACCATGACAGCCATCACCATGCCGAAAGCCGTTTGGCGCGATAGTGAAGAACTCACCATGTTCGAAGATTCCGTGCGTGGGTTCTTTGCCAAGGAAGCGCCTCCAGAAGTTTGCGCAAAATGGCGTGAGAATGGCATTGTTGACCGCGAGATGTGGACCAAAGCCGGTCAAGCGGGCTTGCTCTGTGTGTCGATGCCGGAAGAATTTGGTGGCGGTGGTGGGGATTTCCGCCATGAAGCGGTGATCATGGACGTCATGGGCACCATGGGTATCGATGGCTTTGGCTTGCCTTTGCACAATGCGATCATCGCGCCCTACATCAAACATTATGGCAGCCAAGAGCAGAAGCAAAAATGGTTACCGAAAATGGCTTCAGGTGAGTTGGTTGGCGCGATTGCCATGACCGAGCCCGGTGCTGGCTCTGACTTGCAAGGCATCAAGACCACCGCCGTGAAAAGCGGGAACCATTATGTGATCAATGGCTCTAAAACCTTCATCACCAATGGCGCGACTGCCGATTTGATCATCGTGGTGGCCAAGACTGACCCGACCCAGGGGGCAAAGGGCACAAGCTTGATCGTGGTTGAAACCAAGGAAGTCGAAGGCTTCCGCCGCGGGCGCAACTTGGACAAAGTCGGCCAAGATGCGCAGGACACCTCTGAGCTCTTCTTTGACGAAGTCCGCGTGCCAACTTCCAATCTTTTGGGCCCGGTTGAAGGCATGGGCTTCATCCAATTGATGGAGCAATTGGCCAGCGAACGCCTGCAAATCGGCATCCAAGGCGTTGCCAGCATGGAGCGCGCGCTGACCGAGACCATCGCTTATGTCAAAGAACGCAAAGCCTTTGGCAAGTCGATTATGGACTTCCAAAATACTCAGTTCAAACTGGCCGAATGCAAAACCAAAGCCACCGTGGCGCGCGCTTTCTGTGACCGCTGCGTTGAATTGCTGATGGAAGGCAAGCTCGACCCCGCTACCGCCAGCATGGCGAAATATTGGGTCTCGGACGTTGAGAACGAAGTGATGGATGAGTGCCTGCAATTGCACGGCGGCTGGGGCTATATGAATGAAATGCCCATCGCCCGCATGTGGCGCGACAGCCGCGTTCAGCGCATTTATGGCGGGGCCAATGAAGTCATGAAAGTTTTGATTGCGAGGACCTTGTGAACGACCCCCTCAATTCTGCCATTGCCGATGCACTCGCGCTGATCGAGGCCAACCCAGAGCCGAGCGATGAAAATCTGCGCGCGCTCTCGGTCCGCTTGGCATTGGCGCATGCCGCAACCGAAGATGAAATCAATCAATTGGCTGTTGAGAGCTTTCAAGAAACGATTGAGGACATGCAGGCCGATAGCGTCCCTGAACACCGTGCCTATTTGTTTGAGCAATTGACGACAGGCCTAATGGCCTATGAAGTTCAGTTGTTGCTGGATGGGGCCAAGGCATGAGCTCTCACACCGCCAGCATCTTGTGGGAACGCGGCGACGCTGTCTTCACAGACGGCGAATACGCCCGGACACATCAGGCAAGCTTTGATGGCGGTGTCGGTTTGGCTGTAACCACCGCTTTGCCCCTGCCCTCCAACACAGTGCCGGCTGCTGACCCTGAGGAAATGGTGGTCGCGGCCACTGCCAGCTGCCACATGATGTTTTTCTTGGCCTTTGCCAAACAAGCCGGTTTCATCGTCGACACTTATCACGATGCCCCCGTTGGCAGCTTGGGCAAGGATGAGGCGGGCGTGGAGCGCTTTGTGGAAGTGGTGCTGAACCCCAAAATCAGCTGGGGTGGCGACAATATTCCAGGGGCTGCGGACGTCGATCTCTTGCATCATAAGGCCCACAAGGCTTGCTATATCGGCAATTCCTTAGCCTGCCCTGTGAGAATTGGCTAATGAGCGATCACGCCCAAACCTTCCTCGACATTGGCATGAAACAGCCTTCCCAAAGCTCGCAGACTTTGGGATTTCAACTGATTGAGATGGATGTAAAAGCGGGCACCGCGCGCGTGGAATTTGCTGGCAAGCCAGAATTTGCCAATCCAACCGGCTATATTCAGGGCGGATTTCTGTCGGCCATGCTGGATGACGTGATGGGCATGATGGCGATGTTGAAAGTCGCGCCCAAAAGTTTTGCCAGCACGATTGACTTGCACGTCCACTATCTCCGCCCCGTCCGGGTCGGCAAGATCGAGGTTGCTGCACGCATCACCAACAAAGGTCCCAGCGTCATGTTCGCTGAAGCTGACCTTTATGATTGTCGGGGAAAAATCTCCGCCAAAGCCACTTCTGCCTTGGCGATCACGCCCTTGCAGATTAAAGCAGACGTATAACAAAGGGAGCGCCACAATGGCCGAAGCATTTATCTATGACGCAGTCCGTACCCCACGGGGTAAAGGTCGCAATACCGGGTCGTTGCATGAAGTGACGGCCTTGAGCCTTGCGACCCAAGCTTTGCAGGCCATTCGGGACCGCAATAGCCTGGACACCTCCAAAGTCGATGACGTCGTTCTAGGCTGCGTCAGCCCTGTGGGCGAACAAGGCAGCGACATTGCGCGCATCGCCGTGCTAAACGCTGACTATGCCGAAACCACCGCTGGCGTGCAGATCAACCGCTTCTGCGCTTCGGGTCTGGAAGCCTGCAATATGGCAGCCGCGAAAGTTATCTCTGGCGAAGCCGATATGGCCATTGGCGGTGGTGTTGAAAGCATGAGCCGGGTGCCCATGGGCTCTGACGGTGGCGCTTGGGCCTCTGACCCCTCCATCGCGATCAAGTCTTACTTCGCCCCACAAGGCATTGGTGCAGACACAATCGCCACCAAATATGGCTTCTCGCGCGATGACGTCGATGCCTATGCGGTTGAGAGCCAAAAGCGCGCTGCGACCGCTTGGAAAGAAGGCCGCTTTGCCAATTCCATCGTGCCGGTAAAAGACCAAATGGGTGCCATCATCTTGGCCCATGACGAGCACATGCGCCCAGACACCACCATGCAGAGCCTCGCCTCGCTGGACGCCAGCTTCATCGCCCAAGGCACCATGATGCCAGGCTTTGATGCCATCATCCAACAACGCTATCCAGAATTGGAAGCCATCAACCACGTGCATCATGCTGGCAACAGCTCTGGCATCGTTGACGGCGCGTCGGCTGTTTTGATCGGCAATAAGAAGATGGCCAAGGCCACGGGGATCAAGCCGCGCGCCAAGATCGTTGCTATGGCTTCCATCGGCTCAGAGCCGTCGATCATGTTGACCGGTCCAGAATTTGTCGCCCGCAAAGCATTGGCCAAGGCTGGCATGAAACCAGAAGACATTGACCTCTATGAACTCAATGAAGCTTTTGCCTCGGTCGTCCTGCGCTTCATGCAGGCCCTCAACATCCCGCACGACAAAATCAATGTGTGCGGCGGGGCCATCGCCATGGGTCACCCCTTGGGTGCGACCGGCGGTATGATCCTCGGCACCGTTCTGGATGAGCTGGAGCGGACCGGCAAGGAAACGGCCCTCGTCACCCTGTGCGTCGGTGCAGGCATGGGCACTGCCACCATCATCCAGCGGGTTTAAGGCCCACCTGACCTGTGACGCGGGCAGCATCGCTGCCCGCTTATTGGCCTGCCGCCTGACACCACGGCGAGGCCAAGACCCTGAATTTTGGAGATAGTCTTATGGAAAATTTCAAAACCAACCTCGATGCTGATGGCGTGTTGCACATCGCATTTGATGTCCCCGGCAAGACCATGAACACCATCACTGGTGGCGTGATGAAGGAAATGGGCGAATTGGTCGCTGAGATCAAAGGCAATGACGCCATCAAAGGTGCCGTGCTTTATTCTGGCAAGGACAATGGCTTCTGCGCTGGTGCTGACCTTGGCGAAATCGGTAGCGGCAGTATGGATGCCGACAAGAAGCTGTCTGAAGATGAGAAGCTGAAGAAGTCGTTCGAACAAGGCTTCAGCCTTAACCGCTCGCTGCGCGCGCTGGAAACCTGCGGCAAGCCGGTTGCTTGTGCGCTGGAAGGCCTAGCACTGGGCGGCGGTCTCGAAATCGCGCTGGCTTGTCATTACCGCGTCGCGGCAGACAATCCAAAGATCCAATTCGGCTTGCCAGAAGCCAAGGTCGGCCTTCTGCCTGGTGCTGGTGGCACCCAGCGTCTGCCCCGCTTGATCGGTGTGATGAATGCCATGCCGCATCTATTGCAAGGTGCCAGCATGAACCCACAAGAAGCCTTGAAAAAGGGCGTTGTGGGCGCAGTTGTGCCAGCGGGTGAAACCGTCGCTGCAGCTAAGGCTTGGGTGCTAGCCAATCCAACGGCCGTCGCGCCTTGGGATGTTAAAGGCTACCGTGTGAAAGACGGCCCATATTCACCCGGTGGCGGTATGGCCTTTGTCGGCGGCAATGCGATGTTGTCGAAGACCACTTACAGCAACTACCCCGCCCAAAAGGCGATCATGAGCGCCGTGTTTGAGGGCATTCAAGTGCCAATGGATGCGGCCTTGCGCATTGAGACGCGCTACTTCCTGAAAAACATGGCAAGCCCATCTGCGAAAGCGATGGTGCGCTCGCTCTTCTTGTCGACACAAGCTTTGGCCAAGGGTGCCAACCGTCCTCAAGGCTTTGACAAATATGAGATCAAGAAGGTCTCGGTTCTGGGGGCCGGCATGATGGGCGCGGGCGTGGCCTATGTGCAGGCGATGGCTGGCATTGAGACCGTGCTGATCGACCAAAGCCAAGAAGCGGCTGAAAAGGGTAAGGATTATTCCAAGAAATTGCTCGACAAGGCGGTTTCTCGCGGCAAAATGACCCAAGAAAAGGCCGATGCCGTCTTGGCGCTTATCACACCGACCACCGACTATGCCCACGTCAAGAAGTCGGATTTGGTCATTGAAGCCGTGTTTGAAAACCGCGAAATCAAAGCCGACGTGACCCAAAAGGCCGAAGCCATGATGGGCCCCAATGCGGTGTTTGGTTCCAACACCTCAACTCTGCCGATCACGGGCCTTGCCACCGCGTCCAAGCGGCCCAAGAATTTCATCGGCGTCCACTTCTTCAGCCCTGTCGATAAAATGGGTCTGGTTGAAATAATCATGGGCAAGAAGACCACCCAAGAAACCCTGGCCAAGGCGGTCGATTACGTCTTGAAGATCAAGAAGACCCCGATCGTGGTCAATGACAGCCGTGGCTTCTACACCAGCCGTTGCTTTGGCACTTATGTGCAAGAAGGCCAAGAAATGTTGGCCGAAGGCATTAAGCCAGCCATCATTGAAAACGTCGGCCGCATGACTGGTATGCCCGTGCCGCCTTTGTCCATGGCTGATGAAGTCGCCCTCGACCTTGCCTATAAGGTCGGTCAGCAAACCAAGAAGGACCTAGGCAACAAGTGGGTGGCAACGCCCAGCCAGTTGATCATCGAAGAAATGGTGGAAGGCCTTGGCCGCTTTGGTCGCAAGAACAAAAAGGGCTTCTATGACTATAAGGAAGACGGCACCAAGGCGATTTGGCCGGGCCTGACTTCAGTCGTGGCAACCAAAGTGCATGAAGCTGATCCTGCCATGGTGAAGGAATATAAGAACCGCCTTCTCTATCGCCAGGCTTTAGAAACAGCGCGTTGCTTTGAAGAAGGCGTCATCACCGACCCACGCGATGCCGACATCGGCTCCATCCTCGGCTGGGGCTTTGCGCCTTATACCGGCGGCACCGTCAGCTTCATGGACGGCATCGGCATTGCTAATTTCGTTGCCGAAGCAGAGCGTCTAGCCAAGAAATACGGCCCCCGCTTTAAGCCAAACAAGCTCTTGAAAGACATGGCGAAAAACGGCGAAACCTTCTATGGCCGCTTTGGCGGCGAGGCTGCGAAAAAGGCAGCTTAAGGGGTTAGCACTTTTGTTTACTTCGGGAAGGGCCACCCCAGGGGTGGCCCTTTTTGTTTTGCACGGATTAAGAGACTGTGATACCAATGACCATCTAAATGGTCAGGAAGCCAATGAAACGTGTGAGTGTGGCCGAAGCCAAAGCAAAACTGTCTGAAATTCTGGATGCAGTTATAGCAGGAGAAGAGGTGATGATCACACGACGTGGAAAAGCGATTGCGAAGATTGTGACACCAGATCGACCGAAGGAAAAGCTTGACATTGAAAGAATGCGCACTCTTACCAGTAAGATGAAACCTTATCCCGGCAGCTTTGTTGAAGATATGCGCAATGAGGAGCGCTATTGAGTATTTATCTCGACACGTCGATCTTGGTGGCACTCTGGTCGATCGAACCTATGACGTTTGCAGCCCAGAATTGGATGTCTCAGCAACGAACCGAGAAGTTAACTATCAGCCGCTGGTGCATCACTGAATTCTCGGCAGCCATGGCAGGTAAACTCCAAATTGGCTCAATCTCTGAATTTGAGCGGGCTGAAGCGCTATCAGCCTTTGGGAGTGCTGTTCGTGGAAGCTTTTCGGTGCTGGAAGTAGACCAGCAGGCGTTCCAGCGCGCTGCAATATTTGCCAATCAAGCCAATTTAAGGGTTCGCAGTGGCGATGCATTGCATCTTGCTATCGCCGCAGGAGAAGGGCTTCCTATTGTCACCTTGGATCAACGCATGCTGGCGGCAGCAAAGGCTCTGGGGATCGGCGTTATTGAAATCTAGCTGCATAACCATGCCCCACTGAAATCAACGCACACAGAGACGTGACAGGCACACGGCTCCGGCTTATGTCAGTCTTACGATGGCGAGCAAAGAAACCCCTCAAGACGTTTTCAAACGTGTGATCACCCATACGGCGCGGGCTCTGTCGCGGACCGAGGAGGTGGAGGTGAGCTTCTCTGCCGATGGGCCCAGCGTATCAGGCAATCGCATTGGCCTGCCCCATCCGGCACGCGCCTTGGGCGAGCAAGAAGTCTCGCGCCTGCGTGGTCACGCGGATGCCGCCGCGCTGCGCCTCGCCCACCATGATTTAGCCGCTCACACGGCTGCGATGCCCGAAGGCCCGCGTGCCCGTGCGCTCTATGAAGTGGCGGAAAAAGCCCGGATTGAGGCGATTGGCGCATTGGCGATGCCCGGCGTGGCGCAAAACCTGGCAGCGGCTTTGGTCGAGACATGCGAGAAAAAGGGCTATGCCCGCATGATGGACCGGCAGACTGCCCCCTTGGCCGATGCCTTGGGTCTGTTGCTGCGCGAGCGCCTCACCGGGCTTGCCCCACCTGAATCTGGACGCGGAATTGCCGATCTGTGGCGCGATGAAGTGCAAGCGAAGGCAGGTGAGACAATTGACCGCTTGATTGAGCGCCTGTCAGACCAAAAGGCCTTTGCCGAAGTCACCCGCGACCTCATCCGCGATCTCGATCTCGGCGATGAATTGGGGGCAGAGCCAGATCCATCCGATGAAGATGGTGAGGAGCCCGATGGCGCAGACCAGCCCCCGCCTGATCCTAGCCAAAATGAGGATCAACAGGAAGAAGGCGGCGAGCAGCAAGAAGACACCCAGCGCGGCGAATCTCAAGGCAGCGAGCAAGAAGACGTGCAAGTGCGCGTCGAGGCTGATGATAGCGATCAGCCCGATGAAGACGACAGCGAAGTCGATGAAGGCACGACGCCGGTTCGACCAAACTTTAAGCCTGGCGACGGCGATGGTTTTGTCTATAAAACCTATACCAAAAGCTTTGATGAGACGGTGGGTGCCGAGGAACTTTGCGATGGGGAAGAATTGGCTCGTCTGCGCAGCTATCTCGACGCCCAACTCACCCAATTGCAAGGCGTCGTGGGCCGATTGGCTAACCGGCTACAGCGCCGCTTGATGGCGCAACAGAACCGCAGCTGGCAATTTGATCTGGAAGAAGGCGTGCTCGACGTGGCCCGCCTGTCCCGCGTCGTGACAGAACCTTTAGCCCCCCTCACCTTCAAGATGGAAGACGACACCAATTTCCGCGACACGGTGGTGACGCTACTGTTGGATAATTCAGGCTCTATGCGCGGCAGACCGATCATGATTGCCGCCATTTGCGCCGACATCTTGGCCCGTACGCTAGAGCGCTGTGGCGTAAAGACCGAGATTTTGGGCTTTACCACCAAGGCGTGGAAGGGTGGGCAATCGCGCGATAGCTGGATGAAGGCGGGCAAGCCCGCCAATCCCGGTCGCCTGAATGATCTGCGCCACATCATCTATAAGAGTGCGGACGCACCTTGGCGGCGCGCGCGGCGCAATCTGGGCCTGATGATGCGAGAAGGCTTGCTGAAAGAAAATATTGACGGGGAAGCCTTGGAATGGGCGCATGATCGCCTGCTCGCGCGGCCCGAGCAGCGCCGCATCCTAATGGTGATTTCAGACGGCGCACCGGTTGATGACAGCACATTGTCGGTCAATTCCGGAGCTTATCTCGAGCGGCATTTGCGCGACACGATTGCCAGAATCCAAGATTATAGCCCAGTTGAACTGATCGCCATCGGCATTGGTCACGACGTGACACGCTATTACCGTCGTGCGGTAACGATTGTGGATGCCGAGCAATTGGGCGGCGCGATTGTCGATAAGCTGGCCGAATTGTTCGAAGAAGAGCCTAAGGCCGCAAAAATGGCACGCGGCAAAACTGGGCCAGCAAAAGCCAGTCCAGCGCCATCTAGCAGCCGCATTGGGTCCCGGCCCGTGCGCTGACACGGGCCGTTTGAATTATCCCTAGTTCCGATAGGCAGGCCGCGCGATGCCGTCTGTGCTGGGCTTATAGCGGGCGGCGAGTTCGGTGGAGCGACTGGCCATGGGTTGGGATTGCCCAGCGATATAGACGGCCGTGGGATAGCTTTGACCTTCTAATGGATCACCAGACCAGATGACCACATCGGCGGCTTTGCCCACTTCAATCGAGCCAATCTCTTTTTCCGCGCCCCAAATCTTGGCTGGGTTCAAGGTGATGGCGGCCAAAGCTGCTTGATAAGACAGACCATGCGCAACGGCGGTACCAGCATTCATCCGGCTTTGCCGCAGATTGTTATAATCGCGGCTGCCCATGATCGAGACTTGAACGCCCGCTTGATTGAGAATTTGGGCATTGCGCAAATGGGTGCCCAAAGTCTCAAAGCTTGCCGGCAGAGCGGCTTGGGTATCGATGATGACGGGCACTTTTGCCGTGGCCAGTTCGGACGCGACGCGCCAGCCCTCTTCAGCCCCTTCTAAAACGATAGACAGGTTTTCTTCCTTCGCAAGTTTCAAGACTTGGCGAATATCGTTCGCGCTCGATACCCGGACCAGCAAAGGCGACTTGCCCTGTACCACAGGCACCAAAGCTTCTAGGTCAAGGCGGCTGACCATCAAATCGCGGCCTTCTCCCTTGTCAAAGAGGGCGCGATTGGCGGCAAAATGGCGCACATCTGCCAAGACGCGCTTTAAAATGATCAAGGATGCGCCGCGAGACCCGCCCGCAGCAGCGGCAGCAGACTCACCAAACTCCAACACCATTCCGGCATTGGTTTTGAAGATCAGGTCGGGCGTATTGGCTGAAAGACGGATACCAATGCTTTGACCTGCAAACAGAGTTGGGTCGTCTTGCTCATGCCCGCCTGCAGTTTGGAAAGCACTGTCGTCGTGGGCGTGGGCCCCGTTTCCAGAGCGGCCAGCGACGGGGGTTAGAAATGCACGCGTCAACCCATTCAAACGGGCTAGCGCAATTGTCGGCGCATCGGGATTGACGCCTGCTGCGGGATTAAAAGCAGCACCAATCTGCCCACCTGCCCCATCATCACGGGTAGACGGCACTTGCTCAATCTCCGATATGCCAAGGCTTGTGGTCGCGGCCACCAGACCCGGGGTCACAACGGCACCTTTTGCATCGACGATTTGCGCACCTTTAGGTATCGCAACCGAGGGGCCAACGGCGACAATCTTGCCATTGTCCATGACCAAAGTAGCAGATGCCAGCGTGCCAGTAGGGCTAACGGTTTCGATCTTTGCATTGATGATCGCGATGGGGTCAGCGCTTGCGAGTGCTGGTGCGGAGATCGCCAAAGCGAGAGCGAGAGCAACAGGTTTCATTATTTTTGCTCCAAGCTGGGGCGACCAAGGTCAAAGTCTGACCGGGCATGTGTGGCCGGGTCGTTGCGGTCATAGGCGATGCCGCCGTCAACATAGACGGTTTGGGCAAGGGCATAGGTGGAAAAGGGATCACGATCCCACAAGACAATATCGGCCATCTTCCCAACTTCCAGAGAACCGGTCTTTGCCCCAATGCCCATGGCGCGCGCGGGGTTCGCGGTGATCCATTTGATGGCATCCAATCGGGACACTGGAATACCTGCGCGGGCTGCTGCCCCCATAGCTAGAGCGGCTTCTTGATTGAGATGCTGGGTCATGGTGGCATCATCCGAGTGGATGATGGTGCAGGCACCATGGGCCTGCAAGATACCGGCATTCTCGGCAATCCCGTCGAGGGATTCCATCTTGAACCCCTGCCAATCGGCCCAAGTCGCCGCGCAAATGTCAGCCTCTTTTAAGACTGGTGCGAGCTTATAAGCCTCTGACGAATGGTGGAAAGTTGTGATTTTATAGCCAAACTCCTTCGCCATATCCATCATAAGAGCCATTTCATCGGCACGATAGCAATGGTTTTGAATGAGGATATCGCCGTTGAGCACGCCTGACAGCGTTTCCAGCTTCAAGTCGCGTTTAGGCGGGTCACCTGCTGTCTCACCTGCCGCGACTTTGGCGCGGTAGTCATTCCACTTGCGATTATAGTCCGCCGCGTCGATCCACGCGCGCCGCGCCACCGCGATGTTGCCCATGCGGGTCGACGGGGAACGTGAGCGCGAACCATACACGCGTTTAGGATTTTCGCCACACGCCATTTTAAGGCCATATGGCGCACCTGGGAATTTCATGCCTTGCTGCGTGATTGAGGGTACATTCTTGAGCGTCACCGAGCGACCGCCGAACAAATTGGCTGAGCCCGGCAGGATCAACAAACTGGTGATGCCGCCTTCTCGCGCCCGATTAAAGCCGGGGTCCTGTGGCCAGATAGAATGTTCAGCCCAGACTTCAGCCGTGTTCGGATCAGTGGCTTCATTCCCGTCGGAATTGGCTTGCACGCCGGGACTTGGGTAGACGCCCAAGTGAGAGTGAATATCGATAATGCCAGGGGTAACAAACTTGCCCCGCCCGTCAACGCGCCGCGTGCTGTCTGGGATCGCGACATCTTTACCAATTGCGACAATCTTGCCATCGGAGAACAAGATGGTGCCATTCTCAATTTCTTGGCCAGCAGCCGTAAGGAGTGTCGCCCCCACGATTGCCGTCGCAACACCGGATAACGGTTTATAGGTGGAGGGGAATGGATCGAGTGCACCATTGCTGTCCATGCCCTTCGCCAAGGGTTTGGGCGTGGCCTTAGGCTTGGCAATAGGCTCAGAACTTGCCGTCGCGGTTGTTTGCGCGGCGGAGGTTGTCGCACACCCCGCTACCAATGTGACGGATAAAGCCAAGGCGATAGCGGAAGCGGATAGAATTGAGTGGCGCAAAAACACGATCATTGCCTTTGGACTGACGATTTAACTTCGCTCAGGCAACACGAAATCGTGTTTTCGCACAAGAGCGATCCAAGTACTTTCGCAGTGTGATCATGCTCCCATCTGCGCGGCGACCTTGACCTTCGCCCGCAGCGCAGACACTTGCCACCGATGAGCCGAGATATTGTCATCCAACTCAAAGATATCGCGTTGAAACGTGGGGGTGCACCCGTATTTTCTGGGGTGGATCTTACGCTGCGCCGTGGTGAGCGGGCTGCCCTTGTCGGTGCCAATGGGGCCGGCAAATCGACCCTCATGTCGGTTTTAGCGGGTCAGCTTGAGTATGATTCTGGAGAGCGGGTGGTTTCAAACGGCACCCATGCTGCAACCCAGACTCAAGAACCTGACTTTAACAATGCGACAAGTTTGCTTGAGTGGGCGGCTCAAGACGTGCCCCATGACCGGGACGAGGCTGCACGCTTGGCCGCAGCGGCCGCGGAACTACACAGCTTTGGTCTATCCCCCGATCGTACTGTGGCGGGGATGTCGGGAGGCGAAGCACGCCGTGCATCCCTTGCTCGAGCGTTAGCCGCAGACCCCGATCTATTGATGTTGGATGAGCCTACCAACCACCTCGACATTGCAGCTATTGAAGAACTCGAACGGCGATTGAAGCAATTCTCGGGGGCGGTGCTGGTGGTCAGCCACGACCGTGCCTTTCTGTCTGCCATTTCGACGTCGTGCCTGTGGCTGCGCAATGGTGTCGTGCGACGCTTAGATGCACCCTTTTCTAAGTTTGAGGCTTGGGCGGCGAGCATCGAAGAACAAGACCGCAAAGCACTGGAAAAGCTGGATAAAACGCTCGAGGATGAAGCCCGCTGGTTGGCACGAGGCGTGACTGCACGTCGCACACGCAATGAAGGTCGCTTGCGCCGTTTAATGGACATGCGCGAAGCCCGTAAGGGCCAAGCGGCCTTGGTGCGCAAAGACACAGCTGCCCTACAGGCCGACACCGGCGGCACATCGGGTAAATTGGTTTTTGAAGCTAAGGGCGTCTCAAAAGGCTTCGCCGGACGCGGCGAAATCATCAGGAACCTGGACCTTCGTGTTGTCCGGGGCGATCGTTTAGGTATTGTCGGACCGAATGGTGTGGGTAAGTCTACCCTGATCAAAATGCTGGTTGGCACCTTAGAGCCCGATGTCGGGACAACCCGTATGGGCAAGAATCTAACCATCGCCTATCTTGATCAATCGCGCGCCGCCCTCGACCCTAAGGCAACGTTGTGGGACACGTTTGCCCCGGCTGGCGGCGATCAAATTATGGTGCGCGAACGGCCCAAACACGTCGCGGCCTATGCCAAAGACTTTTTATTCGACAGCCGTCACTTGCGCCAACCAGTTGGTTCTTTCAGCGGTGGAGAGCGCAACCGGGTGCTCTTAGCCCTAGCCCTGGCAAAGCCGTCAAACGTCCTTGTCTTGGACGAACCGACCAATGACCTCGACATGGAAACCTTGGATGTTCTGGAAGATATGCTGGCCGAGTATGACGGCACAGTTCTCTTGGTCAGCCATGACCGCGCCTTTCTCGACGGCGTTGTGACAGCCACCTTGGCACCGCGCGGGGATGGTACTTGGCTTGAAACGCCCGGCGGCTGGACCGATCTTGTGCGTCAGGGCATACCCATTCTTGGCCATCTGCAGACGTCTAAGGCAAAAACAAATGCTGCCCCAAGCGCTGAGCCTGCTGCTAAGGCAGCAAAGAAACTTTCATACAAAGACGAACGCCGGTTGAGCGAATTAGAAGCGCTGATCCCAAAACTGGAGAACCAAATCGCGCGACTGGAGGATATCTTAAACGACCCCAATCTCTACAGTCGCGATCCGGCCCGTTTTGACAAGACATCGGCACAAGCTGTGCAAACCCGCGCGCAGCTACAAGCCAGTGAAGACGAGTGGCTAACTCTGCTTGAACTCAAAGAATCCTTGCTGGGCAACGCATAAATCTGCGAATTGGATTCAAACTTAATTCTACCTTAACCGACGCACGGCACCGATATCTCCTATATTAGGAGAGAGTATATGCGTGCGCGTGTTTTCGCTTTCTGGCTGGCTTTTGCCACTGCCAGCACCAGTTTTGCCCAGAATGCTGCTTACTCACAATTTCCGGCAGCATCGGCAACTACATGTGCAACTGCTTGTACAAGCGACAGAATGTGCGCGTCTTGGTCATTTGGCGGTGCTGTTCCGATGGTTGAAACAACCAGCCGTCGCAGCCGGAATATGGGACCTCAACCCCGTATGTGCGCGCTCACAAAATCCTTGACCCCTGTACAACAATCCGGCTTCGAATCAGGCCTTCCCCGCAGATCAGGTGCGTTAACACCTGGCGGGCGATATGCAGATGGCCCTGCCAATTATGAAGTTCGCCCAGCACCATGGTTAGATCCTAACGCGCACATGCCCCAACCAACAGTGACCTATAATTCAGGTGCGCCTATTTCCCCATCCCCCGCGACGCTACCGGCTCCGTCTGCCGGCCGGGTTGATTTCATGCCAGCGCAGCCCAGTACGGCGGCGGCTGCCACGCCCAAACCCGCTGAATTGAGCGCGCCGCGGGCAGGCGCGCGAGGCACACCGCGGCAGCAAACAGCCGAGGAAGCAGCAAGACCTGTACCGCCGTCATATTTTGGGTCGCGAGACAAGAGCGTCGTGCCGTCCCCGGCCGCTGTCGCCACAGCGCCGACGAACGGGCAACCAATGAGCTATAGCCCAGCATCCAATCTGCCAGCTGAACCGCAGCAGATCCAAAGTCAGACCACATCGCAACAAGCAACGGATTTATCAAGTTTTCGAGGGGCTGACGGCATGGTTGATGCCGCGGCCATGCGGCGTTCTCAAATCAATTCCGCCCGCGCTACAGGCCAACCGGCATATGCCGTACAGCGCGAATGGGAAGCAGTAGAGGCGGAACGTCAACGCGCAGTAGCCAACGGTGAAGTTCGTGCAGACCCGCTAGCGGGGACTGTTCCAGTTCCGGAATCACCCCAGCCAAAATCAACGCGAGCTAGCCCAAGCTTTGAATCCACCGAGTCTCAACCGCCCAACGATAACGGCCAAACTGATTCCGAAGCACAAAGACCTACCAGTAAAGCCAAGGGCGCAAGGGGAACGCCGCGAGCGGAGCAATCCAATCAGGCTCGAAAAAGTGCGATGGCTGAAGCCGCCCGCGAGCGCGCGCGAAACCCATCCTTCATCGACCGGGAGCCCCGCTTAAGCGGTGGTCCTGGTGGGTAACCTCAGACATTTTGATGAATTCCGACCATCAAATATTTACGCTTTTCCTGTAGGACATGAGTAAGAATGGGAAATTGAGATGCAAGTTGGCGAAAGATACGCTAAGCTATTGGAAGTTGCGAGCGAGAGCTCCAGCGAAAAACGTCGCGTGCTGCTCAATGAAGTCACAGATCTATTCTTTGACTCTCAAGAAAGCCATAGTCCGTTAGAGACAAAGCTTTTTGGGGACCTAATTTCCAAAGTCGCCTATGAACTCGATACTGAAGTTCGAAAAGAATTAGCCCAGCGTTTCTCCGGCGGTGAAGCTCCTCGTACACTCGCCGTTATGATGGCGAACGATGAGGAGATTGGGATAGCTGGTCCAATTCTGCGTCGTTCAACATCACTGACCCAAGATGATCTGATCCGGGTTGTAGAAACCCGTGGCCACGCGCACCAAATGGTCGTCACACAACGTCCTGACGTGGGTGAGCAGCTGTCGGATGCACTGGTCTCACACGGTGATGATGTGGTGGTTGCCTCGTTGGTTAGCAACCAAACTGCAAAAGTTTCCGACGAAACTTTCGACAGGATTGTTGATCGCGCAGCCAAGAACCCTGCTCTGCATCGTCCAATTGCGCAGCGCAAAGTCATCTCGCCAGAGCACTTAAACCGTCTTTACACCATTGTAGAAGGCCCAATGCGGCGTGAAATTCTTGAGCGCAATTCCGAGTTCACTGAGGAAGAAGTTGAACGCGCGATGCGCCGCGCCCAAACGCGGGTCGCGATTGTCAACGGCACGCTGCCTGCGGATTTTGAATTGGTTCAAAAGGAATACTCGAAGGCGAAGGCGGCAAACGCTGTGAACCGTGCCATGTTGCCCACCATGTGGCGCAATGAGGAATCCACAAAGTTTATGATTGCCTTTGGCGATTTCACGGGTCTCGATTACTTCCAAACAGCGCTACTGTTTGAGAAAAGAGATATCGACACCATGGCAATGGTTTGCCGGGCTGCGAATTTTGAACGCGCCTTGTTTGTGACTATTGCAGTTCTTGTGCTGGGCAATGACGGCATGGGACAGGCCCAAGTCCTTGGCAACATGTATAATGATGTACCGCCAGAAGCAGCCCAGCGTGCCATTCGCTTCTTGCGTTTACGGGCTAATGTGTCAGCACAAGCTGCTTAGATCATCCGCTCGCGTACGTTGGTGAAGCGGATTTTCGGAAATTTCTCAGCAACATAGCCGATCTCCCAGGCATTCTTGGCCAAGAAGACTTCTGCGCCGTCTAAGTCAGTGCCCATGCCAGCCCGGTTCCGATCGGCAAACTGCTCTAGGTCTGATGCACTATCGGCTGCGATCCAGCGCACGCCATTGAATGCGCAGGTCTCAAACACGACTTGCAGCCCATATTCCGCGGCTAGACGCTCGACCAAAACATCAAACTGCAAGGGCCCAACGGCACCAACAATTAGATCAGAGCCGAAATGAGGGCGAAACAATTGCGTGACGCCTTCCTCAGCCAAGGATTCCAGCGCCTTTTTCAAATGTTTGGCTTTCAACGGGTCTTTCACAGAAGCGCGCCGCAAGATTTCTGGCGCAAAGTTCGGAATGCCTGCAAACTTCACTTGGCCGGTTTCTGACAAACTGTCCCCGACACGCAGCACGCCATGGTTTGGCACACCGATCACATCCCCTGCCCAAGCTTCGTCGGTGATCTCGCGATCTTGGCCAACGAACATAAGAGGTGCATGCACACCAATCTGTTTTCCCGATCCCGTCTTTAGGCGCATGCCGCGCTGAAACTTGCCTGAGGCCAACCTGACCATCGCGACACGGTCCCGGTGCGCCGGGTCCATATTGGCTTGGATCTTAAAAACAAAGCCAGTTACTTCATCCCGGTCCGCTTGGACTTGGGTCTCAACCCCCTTGTCCAAGGCCTTTTGGTCGCGTGGCGAAGGGGCATAATCTCGCAGACCATCAAGCAATTCACGCACGCCAAATTGACGCAGAGCGGAGCCAAAAAAGACCGGTGTCATGTGGCCTTCCCGGTAGGATTCAAGGTCAAATGCTGGATAGCCACCTTGGACCAACTCCGCTGACCCACGCAACTCATCCATCTCGGCTTGGCTCAAGACCTCGGCAATTGCATTCGATGCCAAGTCGATCTCGTCGTGCACTAAAGGTCCTGAGTCGCCAGTTTGTGGACGGCGGAACACAGTGAAGCGATCATTCCGCAAATCTACCATACCGCGGAAACGATTGCCTGAACCTTGGGGCCAGAAGATGGGGGCGGGATCAAGGGCCAATTTCGAAGCTACCTCATCCAATAACTCCATCGGATCTTGGGCTTCGCGGTCCATCTTATTGATGAAGGTCAGAATGGGAATATCGCGCAGACGACAGACCTCAAACAATTTCAAAGTCTGCGGCTCAATCCCCTTCGCGGCGTCGAGCACCATCACCGCAGAGTCCGCGGCCGTCAGCGTACGATAGGTATCTTCAGAAAAGTCTTCATGGCCCGGGGTATCCAAGAGATTGATGATGCAATCATCATGCTCAAACGTCATAACCGAGGCAGAAACCGAGATGCCGCGCTCGCGTTCAATCTTCATCCAGTCGGAACGCGTCCGGCGCTGTTCGCCGCGAGCGCGCACAGCACCTGCAGCGCGAATAGCCCCACCCATCAACAAAAGATTTTCCGTAAGCGTGGTTTTACCGGCGTCAGGGTGAGAGATAATAGCAAAGGTACGACGGCGCTTAACTTCGCGCGCGAGTTCGGCTGACATGATCGAGGCCTGACTAAGACGAATGGACAAATTGGGAAGCGGCTCGAAAGTTCAAGCCCTTGAGGCCCTCGTTTAGCTGAGGCCTCACCACAATTAAAGGCTTTAGAGCAATGCCGGCCTGATCTTCACCTTAAGCCGCGACGGATTGCCAGACAGAGGTATTGATGATGGCTGAGGTCAATCGTCCAGCATCTTGTTGCGCTTTAAGACTGCCCAAAGTAGCCAACGAAACTGTCGCTAAACGGAAGCCGACTTCCTGTGGTCGCTTGCATTTGGGGGGGGCGATAAACAGAATCGCGTTGGCGCTGCTGCGGCTAGCAATTAACCAAGCTAATGCGGCGGCCTTTTGCGCAGACTCTGCTGCTAAGTTCGGCATTTCCATAATAGCCGTCTGAACGGCCAAGATAGAATCGTTCAGCGAGTAGTGCGCGACTGCCGAAGACGGGATGCCAGCGTTGATCGCAAAGTCAGCGTTGCCGGTAAGCGTCAAAACACGGTCATTGAACAGAAAAAGCATTCAAACCTCTCCAATCGAGGGGTCAAGCATAACGTACTTGTGTTAATAATCATTCCACACGTTCGACGAGAAAGCTTCGGCCTAACTTGTCTTCAATCTCAACAATCCAAACATCCTGATCCTGCGATGCACGCTTAGACAAATAAGCATCGATGGAGGGCTCATCCGGCCCCGCCGTTTTACCAGTCAAATCAAGATATAGGCGCTCCCCCGATCCATCGCGGGCTGGAACCAATAGACGCGCGGTGCCATCTAAACGCGCCACCTTAACCAAGACAGCACCCGCAGTATGGTCGCCTCGCCGAACAACAAAGCCTGCCGCGCCTTGGGTTTGCGCTGTGCGCAACAAGGCTTGAACCCAGACATCGCTGCGAAGATCGCTGTTGCTCATAGCTTTGTTTGCACCTTGCTTAATCGATGTGAAAGAGAGGCTACTGTAGATTCAACGCATGATTTTGTTTCATCGAGCCTTTTTTTGTCTAGCGGTCCTGATGCCGGTCACTAGTCACGCCCAAGTGAATGGACTGGAACGCAGTTATGCCGAACGTATGGCAATGCGCGCCATTGATGAACGCTGCCAGCTTCTGGAAAGCGGGCCCCGTCGTGCGTTAGCAGGCTTTACGGCGCAAGCGCGCGGCGCTGCTTTACGGTCCGGATCCAGCACCCAGCGGCTCGATATGATTGCTAATCAGGCCAAAACAGCTGCTGCAGCCAAGCCCTGTCGTGATCGGGCAATTCAAACTGAAGCCGCCCGTTTGATTGCAGCGCATAAAGGTTGGCGTGCGCAATTGACGGGGACTTTTCCCGGTCTGGCGCGAAGCTGGAAGGTCGATCGAGGTGGCAAGGATATCTGGAGAGCCGTGCAGGACACAGGCGGAGCAACCCGGGCGGGCTTAATTGCCAGCGGCAATGGCTTGAGTTTTGCTATCGAGACACCTGATGTTGAAGCATCTGGTGCCCGGCTATTCCTGCGAGATCTATCAAAGCTTGGTCCGCCTCAGCCGAGCAGGGTGCTAGCGCCACCATTGCGCAATGGCACGACAATTCATGTCGCTGCTTCACGACGGCCAGCAGCCACGCGCGCGCGCGTGGATTCCAAGCCGAGAACTGGGACCTTGTTTGTCTTTTCAGACGCGACAACGAGGGCCGTGCTGAATGCCGATCCACGCGATACGTTTGAGATTGAGATCACCAGCCGCTCTGGCACCGTGACCCGCCTCTTGGTCGAGGTTGGTGACCTAGTGGCTGCCTTTACTTTCGCCGCAGAGTTTTAGACTTTTGATTGCTCAAGATTTGCCAATGGCAAACCGACCTTCGCGGTTGTGCCGTGGCCGAGTGTGCTTTCCAGCCAAAAGCGCCCACCTTGCAATTCCGTCAAACGCTTGACGACCGCTAAGCCCAACCCAGAGCTACGTACCACTCGACTATTGGCCCGGCTTTGATTTTCGCCCTGTGCCCAAGGTTGTCCAATCCGAGCAAGGTCCGCCGGGCTGATCCCTGCCCCATCGTCGGCAATTTCCAAAATGGCTAGGTTAGTCGTTTGATCAAGACGAATGCGAAGCGTTACCGTGCCATCTTTTGGCGTGAACTTAATCGCGTTGGACAGCAGATTGAATGCAATTTGGCGCATCGCGCGTGCATCGCCTCTTACGGTCACAGGTAGCCCAACTTCATGACGGATCTGCACGCCAGCCGAACGGGCCGCCCCACTCGACAAAGCAGTCGCCTCAAACAAAAATTGGTCTAGGCGGATATCTTCCAAATGGACTTCATACCGACCAGCCTCGATTTTTGATATGTCGAGCAGGTCAGAGACCAAGTCGAGCAAGTGGCTACCGCTGGTATGGATCAGCCCAGGGTAATCCTCATAGCCCTTTGGGAGAGGGCCAAATATGCCTTCGCGCATCGTGTCAGCAAATCCCAAAATCGCATTGAGGGGCGTCCGGATTTCATGGCTCATCTCGGCCATAAATCTCGCCCGGTCTTGTGTTTCAGCTTTGGCAACACGGGTTTCGGCTTGAGCAGCATCACGGCTGTCTAACGCCTGTTTGGCCATCTCGCGTGCGGTCTGGCGTACTTTATGGATTACGCCCCCGACCCGAGCGCAGATGGCCAAGGCCAAGGCCGAGGTTGTCCAGATCACCAAAAACTGTGGGATGTATGGAACCCAAGAACTTGCGCCAAAGTTGGGGCTAGCAGGTAGGAGGGGTGTTAGGACCAGCAAGGCCGCCATCGCACACAGGCTGGCGGAAATGCCAGTGACAAGCGTGACGCCTGCAGCCCCTGCTGCTAGCAGCGGCCAGATGACAGCGGCAAGAGCAAAGTCGGGGGTACCGCTCTCGAGGCTCCCCAAGCCTAAAGCCGCTCCGGCCCAAAGGATGGGAATGATCGCCGCTTGGCGTGCTTGATTTATATATGAAGTGATTAGAAATGCAGCGATGATGCAAAAAGCCACACAAGACAGGCCAAAGATTAGACGCGGCTCCGCCAGCCAAATGGCATAAGCTAGAGTAAGCGCTGCGACGGCCGCGCTGCTGCCGCTGGCCCATTGCGCAGGGGTTATCGGTTGGTCCGATATGAACCAAGCCTTCTCGGTGCTTTGGGAATCAGCCAAAATGGGATGATGCATCGTTTCCACACGGACTTGTAACCGACGGGCTGTCGAAAGTCGCGTGAGTTCGCGTAAGAGGTGAAGTTTAGGTGTTTTGGCCGATCTTGGTTGCGATTTATTCAGACACCCTCTGCCATAAGGTGTAAGTGAAGGTTGTGGGGTGCCTAAAGGAGATTGATATGAGCAAAAAGTGGCTCGCATGTGCCGTTGCGACACTGTTTCTCAGTGCAGGTCTGGCCATCAGTGTGGATGCCTCCGCCCAACAACGTCCCAAGGCCAGTGCGAAAAAAGTCAGCGCCAAGAAAGCCACGGTCCGCAAGGCACCTGCCAAAAAAGCACCAATTGCGAAGGTTGCGGCTAGCCCCACCGTAAAGGCGGGCCCAATAGGCCTTGCCATCCCTGCCGGTGCTAACACGTTGGGCGCTCATGCTGCCCTTTATGCTTCCTATGCGGCCGACGTTGAAGCGCTGACCATCGGTTCCATCACGACAGGTCGCGCCCTTACTTTGTCCACAGAACGTATCGCGCGCCATTTAAATTCAGATCGGCTAGCGCTTGGCGTCGTTGCTTATGGCGCTGCTTGGGCCGCCACACAGGACGAGTTTGTGAATGAAGTGCGCAAATTGGAAGCCCGGATGGGTCGCGATGCTTTGATCACCAAATTGCGCAGCGAGATCGCCTTTGCACGCAGCATTCCAGGGGGAGAGCAAGCGGCCCTTATCGCTGCGCGCGCTATTCTGGCCGATGCGGCTAAAATCCAAGAAGAAGGCGATGCGTTCAAGCAAGCAGCCTATGATTGGCAAAAATATGCTTGGGCCAAAGCAAGCACAGCTGATTCAAAGGCTAGAAATGCTGCTCTGCGCACCTTGGTCGCCCCTGTTCCAGCTCCAGAGGCAGCGATTACCTTGTCGGCCTTGCCCGAGGCCAGTGTCTCGCCCCAAACCACACTTGCCCGCGCCACTTCGATCCAACGCATTGTGCGCTTGTCTAATCAAACGTCACGAGATGGCGTGACCTTGGCAGAGCCCATTCGCGCTTGGTCGCCAATTGATCGTATGGTGTCGCTTGCAGCTTTGTCTGCTATTGGCGGCCCTGTTGACCGCAAAGAAGACACCGAGGCCTTGATGCGCGATCCCCGCCTTGTAAGCTGTGTGAACTCCTCGCGCTTGAACATGCAAATGTGCAATGCAGCCACAAAACAGCCCTATGAGCGTTCCTTCTGCTTGGCTGAACATCCTTTAGGGGAAATCGCCAAATGCATGGCCAAAACCGTTCGCTAGTTAAACCATGAGCGATTCACGGCTCGAAGAGCTCATCGAAGAATTCTCCTTTCTAGACGATTGGGAAGAGCGCTATCGCTATGTGATCGACCTTGGTCGCGCGCTGCCCCCGTTGGCCGAGACTGAGCGGGTTGAGATTGCAAAAGTGCGTGGATGTGCCAGCCAAGTTTGGCTCGTTTCTGCCACTGCGCCAGAGACTGGCGTGGTTGAGTTTAGAGGCCAGTCAGATGCGGCCATCGTCCAAGGCCTGTTGGCGATTTTGGTTCGGTTGTATTCAGGACGGCCTCCAGCGGAGATTCTGGCACTCGACGCGCAAAATGCTTTTCAGGCGTTGGGCTTAGGCGACGCGCTAACGCCACAGCGCTCCAATGGTCTCAAAGCCATGGCCCAGCGCATGCACGACGTGGCCCGCGATGCCTTAGCCGGATCGCAGGCTTAAGCGGCCTCACGATCCATCAATAGACGCGGGGTTGGTGCCGCCCGCAAGGCTGCCTCAAGCTGGTCCAACATGTCATCGACTTTTGGATCATCCCGTCGATCCTCGATCAAATGGCAAGCATAGGCCACCGTCGAACGGTCTCGCCCAAAGGCCACTGCAACCCGGTGCAGGCTCATGCCAAAGGCAACATGGGTCAAATACATTGCGACTTGGCGTGCAAAGGCGTGTTGGGCTGTCCCGCGAACCGGTACCAACAAATCGGCCTTTATCCCCAAAGCAAAGGCGGCAGCATCACAGGCAAAGCGGGCCCGTGCGCAATCTAACTGGTATTTCTCGTCTGGCTTCATATCTGTCCCACCCCGGTCATTGCGCCAAGAATGGCATGTGCCGAGACAGGTGAGGATGAACGAGAAACTATCCCCCCGTCAGCCTGTCCAAGCCGACAGGGTAGGTGAGCCTTACGCCGACTTGCTAGCGGGTTGGAATGCGCGATAGCCGACGAACAAAATTGTCAACATAATCACTTCAATCACCATAGGGGCTGGGGCAGTTGGGGCCATACCGTCGAGTGCTAAGCTGACAAAACGCCCGGTCAAAGCAAGGCCAATCATAACCATCGGCACTAACAGCGCATCCGCCCGCATTTTCCAAGCGCCATAGAGCGCAAACAAGGATGCCCCAACGAAGAAGCCTGTAAAGTCTGCTCGGATGGTGGCGAGGCCTTGCGTGCCGACCGGCGATAAGAAGAAGGCCGCAGCCAATTTGGCAGGCTGCAGCAAAAAGCCAAGACCGATGACGAGATTAAAAAGGCTCAAGATAAGGACTAAGCCGCGCGCAATTGTTTTCATTTGTTTCTCTCCCTGAACGCAGGCAGACCTAACCGGAATGAAGATGTTTGGAAAGGTCAGGCGCTATGGACCGCACGCACACGGCCCCAAATCGCCATTCAGAAGCGCTTGCCGCCTAGGGTTTAAAAACCATCAGATAGAGAATGATCAATAAGGGTATGGTCGCGATCAGGCCGATGGTTATCCACCACCTCGCATCGCGCCAATAACTATCGGGGATGTCCCCCGTTTCCGCAAAAAGCTTTGCCGCCCGGTGCTGTCGGATTTGGAGCGGGATCAAAAAAATCATCCAAAGTAGGCCCGCCACAATAAACCAGAAAACGCTCCAACTGAGCCACGAGACCTCAAACAGTGGCCATTGCCCCATCAATGATATCCCAATGCCCCCTACTAGTGTCAGCACGATACCCGGTAGGGTAAACAACCAGTCGGCAATGATCACGGCGCGATTGGCAAACGCAATCTGCTTGGCATCCTTGGTCATGTCGGCCAACACTTTCCAAAACGCCGTGATCGTGATGTTGCCGGCCAAAAGGATCACGCCCAAAATATGCGCATAAATGAGGGCTTGGTAGAGGGTGGGGTTCAAAGTAGTTCTTTCACGAGGGATGCGATTTGGCAGATGCTGCCTAGCTAAACACCCACGTTGCAAACGCAAGCGCCGGCGTCAACATCGATCCGTTTCCTCTTAGGCTCCTTTCTAACGCCAAACAAAAAGCGCGGCCCGTTGCCGGACCGCGCTCGTTTGAAGTGGTAGTTGGTGTTGGACTTCTTAGAAGTCCATGTCACCCATGCCGCCCATGCCACCTGGCATGCCGCCTGGTGCGCCGCCGGCGCTCTTCTTTGGCGCTTCAGCAATGGTGGCTTCAGTGGTGATCAACAAGGACGCAACCGAAGCTGCGTCTTGCAATGCGGTACGCACGACCTTTACCGGGTCGATGATGCCAGCAACGATCATGTCGACATATTCTTCGGTTTGTGCATTGAAGCCGAAGGATACGGTGTCGTTCTCGAGGATTTTGCCGACCACGATCGAACCTTCGACGCCTGCATTTTCCACGATCTGACGGATCGGGGCTTGCAGAGCCTTACGCACGATATTGACGCCTGCTTCTTCGTCGTCATTGATGCCTTTAACTGTGATGGCACGTGAAGCGCGTAACAGCGCACAGCCACCACCGGCAACAATGCCTTCTTCCACAGCTGCGCGCGTTGCGTTCAGCGCGTCATCCACGCGGTCCTTACGCTCTTTCACTTCAACTTCGGTTGAGCCACCGACTTTAATCACGGCAACACCGCCAGCCAGTTTGGCCAAACGTTCTTGCAGCTTTTCACGGTCGTAGTCAGAGGTGGTTTCTTCGACTTGGCGCTTGATTTGCGCGATGCGGCCTTCGATGTCAGCCTTTTCACCAATGCCATCCACGATGGTGGTGTTTTCTTTGGTGATGGTGACCTTCTTGGCGCGACCCAACATCTCGATGGAAACTGTTTCCAACTTGATGCCCAAGTCTTCGGAAATCACTTGACCGCCGGTCAAGATCGCGAGGTCTTCCAACATCGCTTTGCGACGATCACCGAAGCCAGGAGCCTTCACCGCAGCAACCTTCAAGCCACCGCGCAGTTTGTTGACCACCAAAGTCGCCAAGGCTTCGCCTTCAACATCTTCTGCGATGATTAAGAGTGGACGGCCGGATTGGACCACAGCTTCGAGGACCGGCAACATGGGCTGCAAGCTCGACAACTTCTTTTCGTGGATCAAGATCAGAGGATCGTCGAGAGAGACTTCCATCTTGTCTGCGTTGGTGATGAAGTATGGCGACAAGTAGCCGCGGTCGAACTGCATGCCTTCCACGACGTCCAATTCGGACTCGAGGCTCTTAGCTTCTTCAACGGTGATGACGCCTTCATTGCCGACTTTGCTCATGGCTTCAGCAATCATTCTGCCGATTTCTGCTTCGCCATTGGCCGAGATGGTGCCGACTTGTTCGATTTCAGAGTTCGACGAAACCTTCTTGGCCGAAGCCTTCAGACCTGCAACCACTTCGGTCACAGCTTTGTCGATGCCGCGCTTCAGATCCATTGGGTTACGGCCCGACGATACAGCCTTCATGCCTTCGCGAACGATGGCTTGAGCCAGTACGGTTGCGGTGGTGGTGCCGTCGCCAGCGGTGTCATTGGTCTTCGAAGCGACTTCGCGCAGCATTTGTGCGCCCATGTTCTGGAACTTATCTTCCAGTTCGATTTCCTTGGCTACCGAAACGCCGTCTTTGGTGGTGCGCGGTGCGCCAAAGGACTTTTCGATCACCACGTTGCGGCCTTTAGGACCCAAAGTGACTTTTACGGCATTTGCCAAGATATCAACGCCCTGAAGCATGCGGTCGCGTGCGTCAGAACCAAACAATACGATTTTTGCAGCCATGATAGGTGCCTTTCAGAATTTAAAGAGGAGGAAGATTTAGGATTCGAGGACGCCCATGACGTCGCTTTCCTTCATGATCAGAAGGTCATCGCCGTCGATCTTCACTTCCGTGCCAGACCATTTGCCGAACAGGATGCGATCGCCGACTTTCAAGTCCATATCGATGCGCTCGCCATCTTCGTCGCGGGCACCCGGGCCAACCGCAACGACTTCGCCTTCTTGTGGCTTTTCTTTAGCGGTATCAGGGATGATGATCCCACCTTTGGTTTTGGTTTCTTCTTCAACGCGCTTTACCAGCACGCGATCGCCAAGCGGACGAAATGCCATTTGACTTGCTCCCTTTGAGGATTGTCAGGTTTCAGAAAATGAGTGTCGACTAATCGGACAGGCGGCGTGCTTTAGCACTCACCTTGCCCGACTGCTAACACAGGGTGCAGGTAGGGATGACCCCTCTGCCTGTCAACAGGTAGCGGATCAAAAAAAGTGCAGACAGCTTGGCTTGATTGCAGCCCTAGGCGCGGGGTTGAAAGCGCGGCACCCCTGCCCGCCAAAGTGTGAAGGCGTATTCGTCAGCCGATTTTGAATCGATCTGTTCGCGGGTTGAGCCCATGCCATGGCCTTCATCAAACGTGACGCGCATGATCACAGGCTTTTTCTGCTTCGGAAGCGCTTGCAGGCGTGCAGCGAGCTTTCCACCATGAAAAGGTGCAACGCGAGGATCAGTGGCACCGGTTATCACCATCACTGCCGGATAAGCGACATCATCTTTGACGTTTAAATAGGTGTCCATGGCAACCAGATTGCGATAGTCCTCAGACACCGAGGGATCACCAAACTCTGGATAATTACCTGGTCCATTCTGCTCGACTTCGGTCCGCGAAGTATTCATCGAGCCCACATCACAGATCACGCCAGCAAAAAGGTCTGGTCGCGTTGTCATCGCACGACCAACCGCGATACCCCCGGCTGAAGTCCCTTTAATCGTCAGTTTGCTAGGACTGGTCAGGCCACGTGCGATCATATCCTCGCAACAGGCGATATAATCGTTCCATGTGTTCGACTTGGTGGCCTTCTTGCCTGCTTCATACCAAGGCCGGCCAAAATCACCGCCGCCGCGCACGCTGGCAAACATGAAGGTCCCGCCTTGCTCCATCATGGCAAGCATCCGTAACTGGAGGAAGGGCGTGTTCGAAATTTGATAGGCACCATAAGCATCGGCCAAGCAGGGGGCTGGGCCACGTTTGGTCGCATTCTTGGCTGATATGACGACATAGGGGATTTGTGTGCCGTCTTTGGCCTTAGCCAGGAAGCGTTGGCTCTCGAAGGGCGAGAGATCAATGTCGGGTACTGGAGAGAGGCCTGTGTCGGAAAAGCGATCCGATTCCGGATCATAATTCCAAATCGCCCGGTGCTGGAGCCAGCCCGAGAGCACCATATCAATTCCAGGGCGGTTTACGTTAGCAAAAATTGAGTAAATGCCTACTTCAAAAGGCATTTTGATATCAGAAGTCTTACCATCCTTGCTAAGCCTGCGCAGACGCTGCGGGCCGCCGTCCATGATCTGGATATAGAGCCCATCAGAGGCAACGTCTATGTTTTCAATTGGGTTCTGGCTGGCCGGCACGACTTCCTTTGCCTTGGCCAAACTTGGGGCTTCAAGGTCAATTGCAATGACCCGACCCAGTGGATTCTCCTTCTCGGAAATAAGGTAGAGTGTCGAGCCTGAGTGCGCGTAGCCCGTGATCTTGTCATCTTGTGCACAGATTTTCGTCCAATCAGGATTGCCTTGAACGATCCCATCAAGTGTCGCGCTCCAAATGCTGACTTCGCGGCGGACCCCATCAACGCCGAGTAAGAGCGCAAACTTTGAATCGTCACTGGGTAAGACGATTGGAACTTCAACTTCAGTCAGGTCCGTTACTTTGTTGAGGCCAAAGGTTGCGACCTTTAGATCGTCCTTTATGTCTTGGCCCAATTTGTGGAGCCAACAGACCGACTTCATGAAATATTCTGGTGTTCCTGGTACAGTTTTTTCCGACAAACGATTGAGAAAGAAGCCTGAAGAATCGGGCAGCCACAAGGCAGGACCAAACAAGGCGCGCTCAAATATTGGGTATAAAGTAACTCCATCAGCAACGCGTAAGATTCTCCCAACCGATTCTTCCGATCCTGCTGGAGACGCGCCATAGACTACATACCGGCCGTCTGGGGATGCCTGCCACCAGTCGATCGAGATATGGACCCCATCCTCGCCCTTCATCAAATTTGGATCCAAAAGGACACGGCGTTTGCCGTCAGAACCTTGGACTTCTAGGCGGATCGTGCTCGCCCCCACAGGGCGTACGCTTAAGAATAAATTGTCGCCCGCGCGCTGGATGTCGCGCACAGCTTCTGTCCCACCCGACAAACTCGCAATGCGCTTTTCAAGTGCGGCTCGCCCAGGAATCGCATCCAAAACATGCCGGGCATAAGCCCCCTGCCCTTTGGCATAAGGCACCCATTCAGGGTCTTTGGGGTTTTCCATCCAACGGTAAGGGTCAGTTGTGGTAATGCCAAACCGACTCATCACAACCGGTTCGACACGAGCGACTGGCGGCCGAATAGCTGCAAAGGCCGGTTGAAATCCGACGAGTCCTGCGCCCGCCACTGCGCCTGCGCCTGCAAGCAGTTTCCGCCTTGTCGTCATAATCCACCCCATTCATAAAAAGCCGACTCTCGCCAGCAGCCTTCAAAAATCACAAGAACGTTACTATCCGGATCTCGATCTCGTCAATCAAAAGCAAGGCTTCGGCAGACCCTATTTTCAACTGTTGCCAAACATGGCGCCTCCGATGACATTGCGCGGCCAAACCCCTATCTGCTGGCCATGACCGATACACCTCTCACCCTCGTCAAAGCTTGGACCGCAGCTCGCAAGCGCTTAGAAGCAGCCAACATCGACACCCCCGTGATTGATGCCCGTATTTTGTTGCTCGCCGCGACAGAGACGGACCGCGCCACCTTGATAAGCGACCCTCAGCGCCCGCTGACTCCAGACGCGGCTTTAAAATTTGAGACCTTTGTGCAACGGCGCGAACAACGCGAACCTGCAGCCCATATTGTCGGCAAGAAGGGCTTTTGGACGCTTGACCTCATCAGCGACCGCCGCGGCCTCGTGCCACGCCCTGAAACGGAAGTTATTGTCGATCTGATCTTAAAGGCCCACGCAGTCGATGTGCCCAATCGGGTGCTGGACCTTGGCGTGGGTTCTGGAACGATTCTGTTGGCACTTCTGGCTGAGCGCAAAAGCTGGACCGGGGTTGGCATTGACCAATCCGAAGACGCTCTGGCGCTTGCCGCCGAGAATGCAACCCATATTGGGTTGGCCGACCGGGTGGATTTGCGCTTAGGCGATTGGCATCAAGGCTTAGACGAACGCTTTGATATTGTTGTCTCCAATCCCCCCTATATCCCCTCGGCCGTGATCGACACCCTACAAGATGAAGTGCGCTTGCACGATCCGCGCTTGGCCCTCGATGGCGGAGAAGATGGTCTAGATCCCTATCGAATTCTGTTTGCTGCTTTGCCGGAGGTTTTAAAGCCTTCAGGTGTATTTGCTTTTGAATTCGGGATAGGCCAAGCGGACGCCGTGATGGCACTGGCGCAATCTGTCCCCGGACTGATTAACTTGCGCGTGATCAAGGACTTATCTGACATTGACCGTGTCATTTTTGGAACCCTAGCCTAAGCGTCATGGTTTCCCTTACGGCTTTGTGACAAAGCACGTAAATTCAAATCAAAAAAAGCCTTTACAGATATTCATTCCAGTCGCACACTTTCCCTGTCTGAAGCGGATCCACCCAAAAAAGGACCGCACGGACAAGGGAGGACAATATGGCTAGAAAAGCATTGCTCAACGGGGCCAGTGCCCTGTTGGCTGTTATCATGACGACAGGCGCGGCTCAGGCATTCGCACAAACCACGACATCAGACGAAGCTCCAAAGAAGGAAGTCGAAGTTATTGTGGTAACTGGTTCCTTCATTCGGGGAACTTCAGAAAGCGCTTCATTACCTGTGAATGTGATCAGCTCAGCTGATCTAGAGAAAGCGGGCACCCCAAGCACCGTTGAGTTGATCAAGCTCCTCAACGTGTCAAGCGGGGTACAAGGTGACACCAACCAGTTTGATGCTCGCGCCCAAGGCAACGAAGGGGCAGGCTCAGTCAATTTGCGCGGCATTGGCCCAGAGCGGACACTGGTGCTGTTGAATGGTCGCCGCATGGCCTACAACCCATTTGGCTTGGTCGGAACGGTTGTTGATACCAATTTGATCCCATCGGCTGCGATTGGCCGGGTAGAAGTTCTTAAAGACGGTGCGGCTGCGACTTACGGTTCGGACGCTGTGGCCGGCGTGGTCAATTTCATCACACGCACCAATCTCGAAGGTTTTGAAGTCGGTGGCGACTATAAGGCCATTGACGGTTCAGACGGCAATTACACGATGGCAGCCTCTTGGGGCCACCAAACTGATCGGGCCAAGCTATTTGTCTCGCTCGGTGTGCAGATGAAGACCGAACTCCCACTCACCGAACGTGATTGGGCTAAACGCGATTACCTCTCAAACCCAGAAGGCGGCTGGTCAGCAGCGGGCAATCCCGGCACCTATATCGCCATTGGACCCACGGGTGGCCCCGTTTCAGCGCCGACACGCGAACCGAATTGCGCCCCCCTCGGCGGCTTTCCCGGCTTCAGCGGGACAACGCCCGTGTGCTTCTTCCAATTCACGCCCTATGACAACATCGTGGAAAAGGAAGAGCGGTCGCAGTTTTTTGCAAGCGCCGATGTGGAAATCAATGAAGACCACACGCTGCACGCAGAACTTCTGATCTCCAACACCAATACGCCAGAATGGAAGACGTCGCCGAGCTACGCCTTCCTGCAAGCGCCATCAGCACAAGCCTTGCCTGCCCTTTCTGGCCTGCCAGGGCGCTTCTTTGTGCCTGTAACCAACCCCGGTTACATCGACCTATTAGCTAAAAACCCCGGGCTGTTCCCTGCCAGCACAATTGGTGTGAACATGCTGGCTTATCGGCCATTTAGCTATGGCGGCAATCCCAAGTTCACTCCAGATGATCCTCGCGGTGGCTCACAAGGTGAACGCAGCTTCGAAGCTGTGCGCGTCTCTGTCGGGATGAAGGGCAAGCTGACCAGTACTATCGATTATGACGTCAATCTGGCGGCGATGGATGATACGGGTATTCGCACAGGCTATGACGTTTTGGTCAACCGCTTCCAACTCGCACTTCGCGGCTTGGGTGGCGCCAATTGTAACGTGGCAGCCAATACGCCAGGGGCCAATGGGTGTCAGTGGTTCAGCCCATTTGCTACCGCCATTCCGGGCAACTCGATTACTGGCGTCGCCAATGCACAATACAATCCAGCCTTGGGTGCGGCAAACGCGGCCCTAGTGGAGTGGTTCTATCCAGAAGTCCGTACCAAGCAGACCTCAAGCTTGGTTGTGTTTGATGCGGTCATCAATGGCGAGACAAGCTTCAAACTAGGCGACGGGCCAATCGGTTGGGCCTTGGGATATCAATACCGGAAGAACTCCTTCCGCTCTGATTTCTCCAAGTTCTCGGATCTGACCCAACAGCCTTGCGTGTCGTCGCCAGACTTCAACAATAACACCTGTCCGGCTGTAACGGGCCCAACCGTGTTCTTGTCTGGTTCATTCCCAGCCAACGTTAGTGCGGATGTTAATGCAGCCTTCTTTGAAATCCGCTTGCCCTTCACAAGCAATTTTGAAGCTCAACTCGCGGGTCGGTATGAAGATTTTGGTGGGGCTGTTGGCTCTACTTTCAATCCGAAGCTGTCGGCTAAATGGCAAGTCACGGATGCTTTTGCGGTACGTGGTTCGACCAGCACCACCTTCCGCGCGCCTTCAGTGTCAAACATCCAGCCAACGTCTGTAACAACGCTACAGAGCATTTTGGGCACCTTCCGCGCCGTGGATATTTTCGGCAATCCGAACTTGGACCCAGAAACTGCGACCACCTACAATGCAGGTGCGTTGTTGAATACTGGCAATTTCAAAGCCTCAATTGACTATTGGCGCTTTGACTTTGACAACCCAATCGTCAGCGAGCCGATCGCTGGCCTAGTGGCAACATTGTTCCCAACATCTGGCTTGGGCAATTGCGGCAATCCAACCTTTGCCGCGATCCAAGCAAAGTTCACCTTCAGTGGCGGCGTTTGCAACTCAGCTAACATCTCTCGCCTCAACACCACGGTGATCAACGGCTCCGCCGTTCTGACCGACGGGGTCGACATCAGCGTCGATTACACCTTCCAAGATTTGATGGGTGGTGACTTGAAGCTGGGCTTGGATGCTACCTACACCATGAGCTATGATGTCTCCGCACTATCTATTGGCGGCGTCCCAGTTGCGCCTGCATTGGATGCTTTGGGTAAGCTGAACTTCCAAACGACGGCTTATCCACTGCCGCAATATAAGGGCACGCTCTATGGCCTTTATGAAACCGGTGGCCATTCGCTGCGCCTCGCGATGAACTTCATCGATGAGTATGAAGACCAACGTACAGCTCCGTTTTCGCCCAGCTTGAACTATAGCACCGTTGCTGGTGTCCCAGGTTCGGTTACCGCGGGCAAAACGATTGAGGCTTGGCAGTCCTTCGACCTGACCTATCGTTGGGCGATGGAAAATGATCTGACCTTTACGTTTGGCATTGAGAACATCATGGACAAAGATCCAAGCTTTGCCCGTTTGGAACTCAATTACGACCCGTTCACGGGCAGCCCCTTGGGGCGGACGTATAAGATCGGTCTAAAGAAAGCCTTCGGCGGTCCAAAATAAGCTCAAAGGCAGACTCACGATCAGCGGCCCGATCTTTCTAAGGTCGGGCCGTTTGCTTTGGCTCAAATGGGATAAACAGAATTAGGCCTTTTCAAGTGAGGCTAATCGAGCTATGAGATATTTCGTCCGTGGTGCGGCCCAAAGGGGGGCTTGCGTATGGAAACGACACACCATCAACTCTAGCCCAAACCTTTAATCCACTTTCGCTTTTATCTTGGCCCTTGGTCTCGATTTTGGCGGCATGCAAATTTAGGCTTGTGGAATCAGGGAAATGATCGTGTGAATACAGACTGTCCGTGAGACGTTGAAATCCATTTCGGGATTAGGTGTTCGCGATAGCTGTTTTTGGAGCGGGTTGTGCAAGGTCACGGATCAATTGCACGAAGACTACGCTCTCTTTTTTAAATCTTTGCGTGTCAGACCTCTTTTAGAAGCAGTCACGCAAAATCCATGAAGCTAGCTTGCAGGCTTGCTCATGGCATTAATTGGCCAAACCACAGCCAGGAAACAAACAGGGCTTGCATGATGAAGCGGCAACGCGGTCGGGGACGTAATCCGGGCCAAAAACCACAGAATAACAATCCAAATCGCGCTTATGAGTCGAATGGACCCGATATTAAGGTCCGTGGGTCAGCTCAGACAGTGTTTGAGAAATACCAACAGCTCGCTCGTGACGCCAATTCTTCTGGCGACCGGGTTTTAGGCGAAAACTATTTGCAGCATGCGGAACATTATTTCCGCGTCTTGCGCGCCATGCAGCCAACCTTTGTGCCCCGAACCGAAATGATGATCGCGGGCTATGAAGATGAATCCGATGATGGCGACGAGACGAACGAAGCTTTGGAAGGCGCAGAGGGCGAAGGCAATGAGGGTGGCGAAGGCGCGCCTCAACCTGAATTCAACCCGAACCGCCCACCCCGTGAGAGCCGCTTCGACCAAAATCGTGGCGAAGGCCGTAATGAACCCCGTGGCGAGGGTGAGGAAGACCGCTTTGGTCGTCGCCGCCGCCGCCGCAGAGACCGCTTCGGCAATGAGCTGCCTTATCAGGCCAATGGCGGTAGCGAAGAGGGCCAAGCTGAAAATGGTCGCCCACCTCGTCAGGATAACCGTGGCGAAGCGGGTGCCGAACCTGCTTTCAATGGCACCAGCGAAACCTATAGCCGCCCGTTAAGCGCGCCACCGAGTGAATTCGCTGAGCCTACGAGCTTTAGCGAACCGCAAGAAATCGTTGCCGCTTCTGAAACCGCACCCGCGCGTGAACGTCGTCCACGCCCACCGCGCGCACCACGGCCACCACGTGAAGCCAAGGGTGAAGATTCAGGCTTTGGCGGGGAATTGCCAGCCTTCTTGACGGCCCCCGTGCCGACGCCGACGGCGGACTAAGCTGAGCGGCTTTTTCGGAGATAAACATGGGCGGCGAGGCTTTGGCTTCGCCGCCTTTTTTCTTGTTGCCTTTCAGTTGACAGGCAATCACGCCCTTGTGATCATTGGCCCTTCAGCTGAGGAATTGTAGCCATGTCATCTTTCGATCCTGATCGCTTGCCTGTGAGTACCGAGCGCAATTTTTTCCTGTTTTATTGGGTCCTAAGTCTCGCTGCGGTGTTGTTCGGCTTTATGCCAGGTCTTGGACCCTATTTGGCAGGCGCAAAGCCTTGGCCCCCCTTAGCAGTTCACATGCATGCGGTACTATTTTATGGCTGGATGGCGTTTTTTCTGGTTCAAATTTGGCTGATCCGTACCAAGAACCTCAAAACCCACATGAAGCTGGGCCTTGCTGGGATCGGCCTCGGCGCGGCTATGACGGTGATTGGCACCTATATGACACTTTATATGGCCAAGTTCCATTTTTTGAACGGCGAGACCCGCCAGCTAGAATTCATGATCGTACCCCTGTCGGATATGGTCAGCTTTCCGATCTTCTTTGTGGCAGCAATCGCCTCTCGGAGAATAGGAGCCACCCACAAACGTCTGATGCTATTGGCAACCACGGTTTTGTTGGGTGCAGGCTTTGGACGATTTATGGGTCAACCCCTCTCACAAGTCTTTGGCAACGATACGATTTTTGGCTTCTGGTTTACGCTTTATCTTATGCAATTTCTGATGATGGTGGGTGCAATGGTCTACGACTTAGCTACACGCCGCGTAATCCATCCTGCCTACCTTATGGGCGTGCCTTTCGTGCTAGCCGTTCAGCTATTCACAGCCTATGTCATCACCAATCCAGCGTGGCCGAGCTTCGCAAAAAGTTTGATTGGAGTGAGTTGATGAGGTTTACATTTCAGCCGTTGCGTTCTGCCCTGGCCTTAGGTTTTCTGGTGACCATCGGTCTCGTGTCAGGCTGTGGACAAAGCGCCCAGACCAAGCAGGACACTGCTCCTGCCTCGAAAGAGTTGAGCGCCACTCAGTCCGACCAAATGCCGCTTGCAAGCTTTGGCATCATCAACGCTAAACTGCGAACACCAAGCGAAGGTCGTCCCAGCGCGGGCTATCTGGGGATTGAAAATTCCGGTCCCAAGGCGGACCGCCTCGTCTCTATCACTTCACCAGATTTTGCCCGGGTTGAAATGCATGACACGCTTTCCGAGGGCGGAATGAAAAAAATGGTGAAACTTGACGGAGTCGAAATCGCTGCAGCTTCAACTCTAGAGTTTGCCCCCGGTGGCAAACATCTGATGCTGTTTGAACCCTCGAAGACCCTTAAAAATGGCGACAGTATTAAAATGACGCTGATTTTTGAGCAATTGGGTCCGATGGACGCAACATTTGTTGTCCTAGATGAGATCCCGCGCAAAGCATCTGATGTCAGCGCTATGGACCACAGCAAGATGGGACACAGCAAGATGGATCATGGCACCATGAACCACGACGAGAAAAAGCCTTGATCACGTCCGCCCTGCGTGAGGCAGGGCATAAGGGTCTAGTCGGGGCGGGGCGACCTCGTTAAACCTATCCTAGTGACCATTCCACTTGACGCCCAGCCCAGCACCCTTGTCGAACGCGCTCCAATGGCGTGGCAACCCTACTTGCGTCTGTCCCGCTTTGATCGCCCGATTGGGTTTTGGCTTTTGGCCTTGCCCTGCTTCATGGGTCAATTCTTGGGCCGCGCTGGGATCGGCTTTTCAATGCTCGATGCCGTCTTGATGGCTCTTTGGGTCATTGGCTCTATCGCCATGCGCGGGGCCGGCTGCAGCTTTAACGACCTTGTCGACCGCGACATTGATGGCAAGGTGGAGCGCACGGCTGGCAGGCCCCTGCCCGCCGGCCTCATCAGCGCCAAGCAAGCTTTGGTCTGGACGCTCGCGCAATGCTTTGTGGGTCTTCTGGTTTTACTGGCCTTGCCCACACCCGCACAGATTACCGCCCTGTGCGCTATCCCGATGGTGGCAGCTTATCCTTTCATGAAGCGCATCACCTGGTGGCCACAAGTCTGGCTGGGCCTCACCTTCAACTGGGGGGTTTTGGTGGGATATGTCGCGGTGATGGGCAGCCTCGATGCGTCTGCGCTTGCGCTATATGCGGCGTGTGTTGCTTGGACAATTGGCTATGACACCATTTATGCTCAGCAAGATTTAGAAGATGATGCGCTGGTGGGGGTTAAATCCACGGCGCGCTTATTTGGCGATCAGGCCAAGCGTTGGGTTGGAGGCTTTTATCTTGCCACAGCGCTTTTGGCCGCTGCGGCGTGTCTGATGCACGATCAACCTCTCGCAAGCCTAATTGTTGGCCTATGCGGCGTGCTAGCCTTTGGCCTGCATCTTATAGGCCAAGTCCGGCAAATTCCTGTCAGCGGGCTAGCCAAAGACCCTTTAGCCCTGTTTAAATCAAACAAGATGGCGGGGCTGATCTTGGTGGTCGGACTTATGGTGCAAGCCTTGGTCGGCTGGGCGCTGTCCTTGGGGGGATTGGGATGAGCGAAGCATTGGCCGCATTAGATCCGGTGATGGCGCGCTTAGTCGCTACCCATGGCCCATGCCCGATCCCAACGCGTGAAAACCAAAGCGCTTACCAAAGCCTGTTTCGCTCCATCGTCTTTCAGCAATTGTCCGGCAAAGCGGCGGGAACGATTTTAGGCAGGGTGCTGACCCTGTGCGGCGATCCCGACGCAGCCCCAGACCCAGCTCACTTCCTCAGCCATTCCGACGAGGATTTGCGCGCCTGTGGCCTGTCGCGGCAAAAATTGGCAGCCTTGCGAGACCTTTCTACCAAGCGGCTTGAGGGCATTGTGCCCAACAGCGGAGAGATCGACCATCTGCCCGACGAGGAGATTATTGCCCGCCTCACCGCTGTCCGTGGTGTCGGCCAGTGGACGGTGGAGATGTATCTGATGTTCACTCTGGGTCGGCCAGACGTGTGGCCAGTGGATGATCTGGGTGTTCGCAAGGGTTGGATGATTGCCCATGGCTTACCCGAAATGCCCAAACCCAAGCCTTTTAAAACCATGGCAGACCATTTGCGCCCCTATCGAACCCAAGTGGCTTGGTATTGCTGGCGCGCGGTAGATACGGTGACGCCGGATGCGTGATCTCTGGCTCTCTACGCTCCTTGCGTTAAGCCTCACAGCATGCACAAGCGTGCCAGAGCCAGAGGTTTTGCGACCCGGGCAGGCCTTGATCGGGGCATGGGATAATCAGGCGCAGATTGCAGCCGCACCTCAAGAGCTTCTTCGCACTCCGGCTGCAGGAAACCCCTACCCTTGGGTCGATGCCCAAAGCGCTCAGTTTCTTGAAGTCAGCGCCCCAAATGTCGCAGGACCAAAGGACCAAGCGATTTACCTGATCTGGCGTAGCGGCAGCGCTGCCGGCCCGATCAGCCGCCAACGCCTATGGGTCTTTCGGCCCCAAGCCAGCGGTGAAACTTTGATGGACTTTTACGCCTTCAAAAACCCCGAGGCCTTCGCGACCATAGAGCAAGGCTCACAGGCCTTACAAACGTTGACACTTGAAGAATTAACGGCCTATGGCCCTGCCTGCAGCTTGCCGGTGATTAAAACAGCTACCGGCTGGACGGCGTCAATCCCATCAACCTGTTTCATCACCGCCCGGTCGGGCCGCAAAATGTCGTTGTCTGCCAACCTCACCTTGGACGGGGACCGGTTTAGCTATCAAGAGCATGGCTTGCTGGAGACCGGGGCCTATGCCTTTAAGGTGCCCGGCGGCCCCGCCTACCAATTCAACAAAAAAGGACCTGCCTCATGACCCTGCTGATTCTCGGATTGATCATCTTCTTAGGCTCGCATGCCTTCGTGCGTTTTCGTGGGCCGCGGGATCAAATGGCAAGTAAATTGGGTGCCCAACCCTATCGCGGGGTATTCTCTCTGATCAGCTTAGCAGGCTTTGTGCTGTTGATTTACGGCTATGGCCAGTATCGCGCAGCGGGCATGATCCCCGTCTGGACTCCGCCGACGTTCTTAAGCCATATCTCGCTTTTGTTGATGCTGCCGGTCATGATCTTATTGGTTGCAGCCTATTCGCCAGGGAAGATCAAAGCAGCCGTCGTCCATCCCATGTTGGCAGCCGTCAAGATCTGGGCCTTGGCGCACCTTTTGGCCAATGGAGATTTGGGCTCGATGCTGCTGTTCGGCAGCTTCTTTGCTTGGGCCCTGTTTGCCCGCATTCGCCTCGGCAAAGCAGAGCGTGTCTCTATGCCGATGGGAACAGGGGATTGGATTGCGATCGGCGGCGGGGCAGCAGTTTGGATCGCCTTTATCGCTGGTCTGCACCAAATGCTGATCGGCGTTAGCGTCTTTGGTTAAGCCATGCCCGCACCCACAATTGATCCCAAAACTATCTTTACTCCAGACGAATGGGAAGGCTTGCGCCAGCGCAATGACTGGATCGGCTTGGGGCTTGTCGCACATGCATGGGCGCTGATTGGCTTGGCCGTGGCGCTATTTGCTTGGGCACCCAACCCTTTGACGTGGCTCATTGCCGTCATGGTGGTAGGCGCACGCCAACTTGGTTTGGCGATCTTGATGCATGAAGCCGCCCATGGCGGCCTTAGCACGAACCAGAAGCTCAATGACTTTGTTGGCCACTGGCTCTGTGGCGCACCGGTCGGGGCATCGCTTTATCGCTACCGACCCTATCATTTGTCGCACCATCGCAACACCCAACAAAGCGATGATCCCGACCTTGGGCTTGCAGCCCATTTTCCAATCAGCAAGAAGAGCTATCAGCGCAAATTGATCCGCGATCTGACTGGCCAGACATTTTTTAAACAAACCCTCAAACCCCTCTGGGGCTTTCTGCGCGCACCGGATCAGGCCAGTCCAGAGGCCCGCGCTGCGGCGCTTAGGTTTTTAGGCTCGCAAGCGGTGATTTTCGTCTTGTTTGCTGTAGCGGGCCAAGCGCTTGCTTTTGTAACCATCTGGCTTGTCGCCCAAGCAAGCTGGTATCCGGCCGTCACGCGCCTGCGCAATATCGGCGAACATGCCTGTGCCACCCCGGACCCAAACGACCCGTGGCGCCTGGCCCGGACCACGCATGCCAATCTAATTGAGCGCCTACTCATCGCGCCCTATTGGGTACACTTCCATGCCGAACATCATTTGTGGATGTACATCCCCTGCTATCGGCTAGAGGCGACCCATGCACTCCTAAAGCAGAAGGGTCTGACCGAGAAGATGGAGATTAAACAAGGTTATCAGCAGATTCTGGAGCTTGCGACGGCAAAGTCTGGCTGAATTTAGCTACTGCCACAGAACAAAAAGGCCCATTCCAGCTTATGAAATGGGCCTTCAACTTTTCTAGCTATTGGGCTGGCTAGCAGGTGCCGCCGCACCTTCTGGCTCCAAAGTCACCTTCATTGGGTTGGGCACCAAGTCCAACATTGCGCCAGAGCTGGCATCGACACCTGCGCCAATCAGACCGCCGACCAGAACGTTGCCAGCCATAGCCGCACCGCCAGACCCAGCCACTTTGGTCACCACAGAACCTGTGTAGGTTTTATAGCCTGGCTTGGTAATGGTGACGGTGAACTCTGACTTCCGTGGCATTTTGAACGTGCACGGCGTAGCCAAGCAGCCATAACCATTTGTCGTCGCAACGGTGGCACCTGATGGCATAGTCTCAACGGTAAAAGTCGTGTTGGTTCCACGGGTAATTGTCGCGCAACCAGATACAGCCATGACGGATACCGCGACGATAGCAACTAATTTCAATTTCATATTTTCCCCCAAAAATTCAAGCAAAACAGGACACAAGTGCTAGGAATACTTATCGTAAGCCCCAATCCTTTTTTAGTTTTGCTCTTCCAACACAACTTACGATATGGGACCCAAGCTAAACACGCGCCTTAGCTTGTCAATCACGTAGTGTGAATATTGCTGAGTTCTGCAATGGCCCCTTGTTATGGCACCTCTATTGCAGAGATAAGAGTCCATGACTACTGAAAGCCTCTCTGCATTTATCCTTGCCAATACCAGGCAGCTACAGCCGCCGCATTGCCCGGAGATCACCTTACATTTGGCAGATGCGGCGGTAGCACTGTGGCAGTTAAGCGCCGAAGAACTGGACCAAAAAGGCCTGCCCCTACCTTTCTGGGCGTTTGCTTGGGCAGGTGGCCAAGCCTTAGCGCGGTACCTTATCGACAATCCAGACCTTGTCAGCGGCAAGCAGGTCCATGACTTGGCGTCCGGCTCTGGCATCGTGGCGATCGCGGCCAAGTTGGCGGGTGCAAGGGGCGTGACCGCGGTCGATATTGATCCCTATGCGATTGCAGCCATTGAACTTAATGCAAGGGCAAATGGGGTCAGCCTTCTCACACTTCAAGGCGATATCATCGGTCAGCCGCTTAAGGCGGACGTTCTATTAGTCGGCGATTTGTTTTATGAACGCGAAATCGCGCAGCCTTTATTTGCTTGGCTAAAACAGTGCCAACAGGTCGGCACTTTGGTCTTAATCGGGGACCCCGGCCGGACCTATTTGCCCAAAGAAGGCCTGAAGGAACTTGCGTGTTACCAAATCGAAGTATCACGCGAACTGGAGGATCAAGACGTCAAAGTGACACGCGTTTGGGGTCTCGCTTGACCACCAGCTCATTGTTCGATTGAAGAGCTTTGAAATCGGCCTATGTGTTAGGCGCTATCGTCCTTGGGCAAACCCCTGAGAAGGAAACAAAATGAAACAGTGGATTGTTGGCCTTATGGCGCTTTGGGGTGTGAGCGCCTGTTCTGGCCCGCAAGTTCTAAACCTTGTTGCGCAAACACCGGGCCCTGTTCAGCACAATATTAGCTATGGCCCTCTGCCGCGCAACACGCTGGACATCTATTCGCCTAAGGTAATGACCGCGGACACGCCAGTTCTGGTGTTTTATCATGGTGGGTCTTGGCAATATGGCTCAAAGGATGACTATAAATTCTTGGGCTCCGCCTTTGCCGCGCGTGGCATACAGACCGTGGTCGTCAATTACCGCTTGCATCCAGACGTGATTTTCCCAGCCTTTGTGGAGGACGGTGCCAAGGCGCTTGCTTACACCCAGAAATCCATCGCCAAAGGCCGCCCTGTGTTCATCTCCGGCCACTCCGCTGGAGCCCATATTGCCGCCATGATTGCGCTAGACCCGGAATTCCTGACCGCTGAAGGCACCAATATTTGTGAGGCTTCGAAGGGCGTGATTGGCATCGCGGGACCTTATGATTTCACACCAGTCGAGCCAGTGTTCAAGCGGATCTTCCCGACTGAGATTTTGCCCAGCACCAAGCCTATCAATTACGTCGGCAACAAAGCCCCACCGATGTTGTTGCTTCATGGTACCAAGGACACCACTGTGGACCCCAAGCGAAGCGAGCAATTGGCCGCGGCCTTGGCTGAGCACCAGAATTTAGCCCAAGTGAAACTCTATTCCGGGGTCGAGCACCTCTATATCATTGGCGCGATTTCACCGGTCGTTCGTCGAAGCGCACCGACTTTGGTCGACACTGTCACCTTCATCCAAGAACAGAAAGCGGCTGGTTATCCCGGTTGTCGGAACCAGGTCAAAAGCTAATGCGGCGATTTGATCCTGCCGCGCGCAATGTTTTGGGTGGCCCGCTCGAGGTTTGCTCGTTGAACCCACTGACAGGCTGGTTCCGCAATGGCTGTTGCGAGACAGAAGGTCTGGACCACGGCACCCATGTCGTCTGTACCGTCGTGACGGAGGCCTTTTTGGCGCATCAGCTCCGCACAGGAAATGACCTAGTAACCCCGCGCCCTGAATATGGCTTCGTGGGCCTCAAACCCGGTGATCAATGGTGTGTGTGCTTAACGCGTTGGAAGGATGCGCTGGATGCTGGTTGCGCACCGCCCATTCGTCTGGAAGCCACCCATGAGGAAGCCTTAGTTGTGGTGCCTTTGGAAACGCTGAAATCCTATGGAGTGGAGGCCTAGCCGATGACAGATCAAGTCGAACCAAGCTTTGAAGACCTTGGCGCAGGCCGTGGCCGCCTCACCCTTGTTCGCGATACCGAAACTGGTCCAAAACTCTCCGAAATCACGTGGTATCATCGCGCAGATGGGACGCGCGTTTTGGATCACACCTTTGTGCCGCCGGCCCTGAATGGCCAAGGCTTAGCTGCGATCCTGACTGAAGCAGCCCTCACCTTGGCGCAAAAAGATCAGATACGCGTCGTGCCGCAATGCTCCTACGTTGCCCGCTGGATCGAACGCCATCCCGCTTGGCACGATTTGGTCGCGTCCTAGCTAAGGGCCAACCAAGCGTCCATTCAGCGCTGCCATCTCTGCCGGGTCGGGCAATTCCCACATGGTCTCGACAAAGTCGAACATCGCGCGGACGACTTACCCGCACCCGTCGCCCCACAGATCAAATTAAATCAGGCTTCTGGCATTGGCCCTGTCCATCACCCGGAAACGCACGATTGCTAAGGTGCTGAAGATGGGCCTGTACATCGCTTGGCCAGGTTGCAATCAAGGACAAAAAGCGGGCCTTCTGCCCTGCAAACAAAGCGCGGGACACCTCATCATAATCCGGCGCGTTTCCTGCCATAGCGGCCATAAAGCGATAGAGCGCGTCGCGACTTTGGTTACGCGCGTCTGCGCCCTCATTCTCGCGACGAGCCGCTTCAACCAGCTTGCGTAAAGTGACACTGGCCCCACCGGGTTGGCTGGCTAACCAGTCCCAATGGCGCGGCAGAAGCGTGACTTCACGGGCCGCCACGCCCAGCTTCGGTCGGCCTACCTTGCGTGCGGATTGACCCTCTGCTGGCTGAAGTCGCGCTACGACATCAGCAATGCTTCCGCGCAGATCGAGTTCAATCGGTTGGCTGGTTTCGGCATGAAAGACCAAAATCGAAAGACTTGGATCGGTATCCATCTGTTGTTTCACGCTGGCTGCCACCTCTCGCAAGGCGCCAAAAGCCAACATGTTTGGGCCAGCAAAGGCTACGGCGGGTAAATCATCTTGATACGTCATTCTCGGCTCCTGTTCGCATGTATTACCCGGATAAAATAGGGCACGTCAATATCATCCGGATAAAATTAAGCAGGGGGCGGCACGCAGCGCACTGTCACGTGACTGAAAACAAGGATGACCTGACCCCTGCCTCGGACTACATGAGGTCGAACGGAGGACACATGGCCTATAAAAGCATGCGCGAGTTCATGGCGCGGTTGGAGAGCGAGCAAAAACTGGTGCGCGTGCGCGAACCGGTCTCGACTGTCTTGGAGATGACGGAAATACAAACTCGTCTTCTGGCCACCGGCGGGCCTGCGACGCTCTACGAACATGCGCTAATGGCGGATGGATCAAAGGCCAACATGCCCGTCCTCACCAATTTGTTTGGTACGGTAGAGCGCGTGGCCATGGGCGTGACCATGGACGGCAAAGACCGCCGGACCGCGCAAGACTTGCGCGAAGTGGGCGAGCTATTGGCTTTCTTGCGCCAGCCTGAGCCGCCACGTGGCTTGAAAGAAGCATTTGACCTTTTGCCCTTGGCCAAAACCGTCATGCAAATGCGACCAAATACGATTTCAGGTGGCGTGTTCGCCAAAGCACCCTGCCAAGAAGTGGTTTGGGAAGGGGCAGATATCGATCTGTCGCGCCTGCCTATCCAAAGCTGCTGGCCCGGAGAGCCTGCGCCATTGATTACTTGGCCTCTGATCGTCACCAAAGGACCTAGCGACAAGCGGCAAGACAATTATAATCTCGGCATCTATCGGATGCAGCAATTGGGCAAGGATCGCGCCATCATGCGCTGGCTGGCCCATCGTGGCGGTGCGCAACACTATAAGCGCTGGAAAGATACGAAGCCTGAGCCCCTGCCCGCTGCTGTCGTCATTGGGGCTGACCCCGGCACCATTCTGGCCGCCGTGACGCCCGTGCCCGACACCTTGAGCGAGTATCAGTTCGCAGGTCTCATGCGTGGCCGCAAGTTAGACCTTGTGCCGTGCAAAACGATCCCGATTGAAGTGCCGGCAGAAGCTGAAATCATCATCGAGGGCCACGTGCTGCTTGATGAATTTGCCGACGAGGGCCCCTATGGCGATCACACCGGCTATTACAATTCAGTTGAGAAATTCCCGATCTTCCAAGTTTCCTGCATCACGATGCGCAAGGATCCAATCTATCTGTCAACCTTTACCGGGCGGCCCCCGGATGAGCCTTCCGTCTTAGGAGAGGCGTTGAACGAGGTCTTCATCCCACTTCTTCAACAGCAATTCCCAGAAATCACAGACTTTTGGTTACCACCAGAAGGCTGCTCGTATCGGATCGCGGTGATCTCGATGAAGAAGGCCTATCCGGGCCATGCCAAGCGGGTCATGATGGGCGCGTGGTCCTTCCTGCGTCAGTTCATGTACACCAAATGGATCATTGTGGTGGATGACGACATCAATGCGCGCGACTGGAAGGATGTCATGTGGGCCGTTTCAACCCGAATGGACCCCGCGCGCGACATTACGCTGGTTGACCGCACCCCCATCGACTATCTCGACTTTGCGAGCCCCGAAAGTGGTCTTGGCTCAAAGATCGGGCTCGATGCGACCAATAAGATTCATCCCGAAACGCATCGCGAGTGGGGCGAAGAAATCAGGATGGACAAGAAAATCATCGATGCGGTGACCGAGAAATGGGGCCGTTTAGGCTTACCCGGCGAAGGTAAGCCAATTTGGAAATAGCACTGGGCTTGACGGCTAAGCGAGCAGGCTCACGCGCGCGGTTTGAGGGTGGGAGTCCTCGGTAAGTCTACCCAAGCTCTGTTGGTTCAAGTCTGCCAATGCGCCACCCCAGTGCACAGCCGCTGATGGCCGATCAATTTTAGTCGCTTGTTCGTTTGGTTGTGGGCCATCTTTGGGATGGGCGGGGTCGATATTCTTCTTCGCATAAGACACATCGGTGCAGTCGCGGCACATATAACCATTGACGATTTCCATTGTATCCCTCCTCACTAAAGCCTTCTTGAGAAGAGGTTACGTGACAGCCAAACTTTTGGTTACAATAAAAATTTTCCTCTGATCGATAACAGATTTTATGGTTTCTATTTCCTTAACGTCGCTTAGACGCCTCTAAGGCCAAGGCCCGCTTGGCCCGGTGAACAGCGGCGTCCAACTCTTGGAGAAACCGCGAGCGGTCAGAAGCCGCGAACGCCCGTGGACCGGAGGTTGCGACCCCCATAGCACGAAGATGCTCACCGATCTCGCGGCCTGCCAGAGCTGAGCCAATGGAGTCACGTGTGAAAGGCTTGCCCTGATTGCCAATCGCTTGCGCACCGGCTTTCAGGGCGCGATCTGCCAAGGGAATATCCTGGGTGATGACGATATCGCCGGCCTTACAACGCTCTGCGATCCAATCATCGGCCGCGTCGGGACCCGCGTCCACGATGAGGCGCTCAATAAGCGGATGGTTGGGAATTTGGATAAAACTATTTGCGACGACAAAGGTCTGCAAGCCATATCGCAACGCGACCTTATAAACCTCATCTTTGACGGGGCAGGCATCAGCATCGACAAATAAACGGGTCATGCCGCTTTATGGCCGAAAACTTGGGTCAGAACTAGTCTGACTTAAGAACAGGATCAGTCGCGCCCACGCGGAAGATCGACAAAACCGGAATAATCCACCATGCGTTGAGGCATTAACTCCTCAAACTGCTCTCGCATGACACGCGCCAACTTCAAACCGAGATACAGGGCCAAACAGCCCAATGAGACGACAATCATACTTGTAATGATAACTGGCATCTAAGTGCCTCCCCACCATTTTTTCTCAGGCTAACACCCGAGTGCTGAAATCAAATAAACTTACGCTTCAAGATTATGATGCGCTTTTTCATTGATTGTTAAAGGCTGATTCGACGACGATTTAATGTTATCTGCCAGATGGTCAGCCGATCTAGGTTGAAGTGGGAGGCACGTTATGACGGCATCTGCTGCCATCGCATTATACACAGGTTTGAATGTACTGATTATTTTGGCGCTGATTTGGCAAGTTATCGCCCATCGTCGGCGTGAAAAGATCACCTTGGGAGACGGCGGATTTCCTCCTTTGACTCGTGCTATCCGTGCCCATGCCAACGCAACTGAAGTAGCTCCTATTGCTTTGATTGGCTTGATTGCGATGTCTATGGCCAACGCACCACTTTGGGCCATTCATGTTGGCGGCTTGAGTCTCACACTTGGACGTGCCCTGCATGCGTATGGATTAAGCCGCGATGAAGGGGCCTCTTTTGGCCGGATGGTCGGCATGATATTGTCTTTGACAGCTTTGTTCTGGATTGGGGGAACTTGCGTCTGGGTTGCCCTCTAGACGAATTTCCGTTCGTCCAAACGATAAAGGGTCGCTGCTCGAAAACAGCGACCCTTCAGCCCCCAAAGGCACCGTAAAGGCACCCTTATCTTAGAATACGCCTTGGCCAACGCCACCATCGACAAACATCGAAGCGCGATAAGTCGCGGTTTGTTGGGTAGCCGACTGACGCGTGTTGGTGAAGGTCTCAGTCCGGGTTATCGTGGCATATTTGATGCCAGGGCCAAAGCGGCGCAATAAGGAGCGTTCGTTACAATCGGCTTCAGCTTTTTGCGCAACGCACTGAACTGTGGCCGCGCCAACGGCACCCTTGTCGCCGCGGTAAACCAAAGCCTGACCTTTTTGGCACGAAATGGTGCGGCCACCATCAAAATTAGCTTCCCCATTGACGGTTTTGCCAATGGTCACTTCCATGCGGGTTCCTGCCATGCAGCGGAAGACTTCGCCATCAAACTCAGCACTAACTTTAGCCTCGCCATTGGTGCGCGAGGCAGGATGTGGCATGCCACGGTCGTCCATACAGACAGCGCGGATCGCGATGGTTTCTGTAATGGTGCGGCTGTCTTGGAATTGTTCCATTACGGTTGCAGTTTGGCCACCAGAAACTTGCAAGCCGTCGATCAAGCCAGTGGTCGCCGGCATGGGGACAGAGAAGCCGCCGCCACCGCCGCCGCCGATATAGACGCCACCGCCACCGCCACCGCCGCCGACAACGGTGGTGCTACCGCCGACATAGGTGTTGCCACCTACCAGAACATTGGTGCCACCATAATAGCTGCCGCCAACGCTGACATTCACATTTGGGCCGGGGACATAGACATTCGGGACGCCGACAATGTGGCCAGTGGCAGAACCGCAGCAACCGCCAGATGGACCTTGCACGACTGGGATGTTTGTCGTGCCGTTACCGCTGGTGCCACAGCCATTGCAGCCACCCGCTTGAGCGGATGATGCCATAAAGGCCGCGAGAAGTGTGGCTGCGGCGATGTATCGAACTGAAACACTCATGGTGGAACTCCCGGAAATTTACTCAACCATCCAGCAAGTCCGGCGCCAATTTCGCGCGTGTGGAGAGTATCGGCAGTCGAGGTCACCGAACTGGTTTGGCATGAGTCCTGCGCTACCCAGCGGAAAGCGGCCAGAAGGCGGCTTAAGTTGAGGAAACGGACATGCATTACGGCGCCCTTCACCCCGAAAGCCGAGCCTTCTTGAGCTCTTGGCAGGCCCTAAATGGGCTAGCGGACCAATCTGAAGCAGGTTCTGCCATGTCAAAAGACGCGTCATCGATGATTGGGCGTATCTTTTTGGCGCAGCGGGCCAGTGAAGGTGTCTTCACCTTTAAGACCGTCGGAAGCGACTTGAGACTTTGGACTGGCAGGGACTTGCGTGACCATGATGTCGCAAGCCTTTTCCATGGTGCAGACCGTAACTTGATCCGCGCCCTCCTAGAGTCCTCGATTACGGGACCAGGGCCTGCATTAGCGCGTGCTGCGGCCTTTGGTGCCGGGTTTGGCCAAAGAACGGAAGTTGAGTGGGTTTTCCTACCTTTGACGGATAAATCCGGTGCAGATCGGGTGTTGGGTCTGTTTCAGCCCATCAACCAAACACACTCGATTTCCAAGCCAGTCCTGCGCTTTTCATTGACCGCCTTGTTGCCGCCAACACCTGAAATGCCTGTCCGTCAGGGTTTGAGGCTTGTGGTCAGCCGCGACTAATCGACTATTTATTCGGTTGTGATCCAGTTTGGAACTGCAGCGCAGCCAACTCTGCATAGAGACCACCTTTGGCGATTAACTGGTCGTGGGTACCCGTTTCGACAATATGGCCTTGGTTAAGCACTAAAATGAGATTGGCCCGACGGACCGTTGACAGGCGGTGGGCGACCACAATCGTCGTACGATTGGCAGCAAATTGATCTAGGGCTTCTTGCACCCGCGCCTCTGAGTCTGAGTCTAATGCGCTGGTAGGCTCATCCAGCAGTAGAATTGGGCTGTCGCGTACGATAGCGCGTGCCAAAGATAAACGTTGGCGCTCCCCACCTGAAAGGCGCGTCCCCCTCGGACCAACTTGGGCTGAAAGCCCGTCCGACAAGCGATCCACAAAGTCACATGCTGCGGCAGACAAGGCCGCTCGAACGGCAGCTTCATCCGCGCCGGGCAAGCCCATTGCGACGTTATCGTAAATGGAAGTGTCAAACAGCGTCGCATCTTGGCTGACGAGGGCAATGTGCTGGCGCAAACTGGTCAAGGTCGCCTGACCAATGTCTTGCCCATCAATCAGGACCCGTCCAGCGCTTGGATCGAACAATCGTGGAATCAGATTGAGAATGGTGGACTTGCCAGAGCCAGAGGGCCCAACCAAAGCCAAGGTCTGGCCAGGCTCGGCGGTAAAGCTGATATTGTCCAAGCCTAGGGTGCCATTCGGCCAGTTGAAGCCAACGTTCTGAAACTCAATCCGACCGGGGCCACGGGTAAGGGTTACCGCTTGCGGCCGGTCAGCGATACTGGGGGTTTCATCCAAAACAGAGAAGAAGCGCTCTAAAGCCGAAAGCCCTTCCTGCAGGACACTGTTTAGGCCACCAAGACTGCGGATAGACTGAGCTGCCAAAAGAAGTGACGCGATAAAAGCCGTCAGTGTGCCTACGCTGGCTGCGCCTTGGCTTATCCGAAACCCGGCAAACGCGAATACACCTGCAATGGCAAGGCCGCCCAAAACTTCAAGGATGGGGTCTACCCGGCCCTTTTGCTCGGCCATTTTCAGCAAGAGCGACATTCGGGTTGAAAGCGCTACCCCAACGCGATTGCTTTCGGCCTTTTCCAAGCCATAGGTCTTCACCAAGCGGATTCCGCCTAAGCTTTCCTCAACCACACCTGCCAAGTCTGCCGCTTGGTGCTGAGCCCGCGCAGCGGTCTTACGAAGCCGTGCCCCGATCATCGAAACGGGGCCAATCGCCATCGGCAGGATGATAAGGCAGACCAAAGCCAACTGCCAGTCACCCATGAGCATGACGCCGACGACGCCGACCAAAGTAAGAATGTCGCGGACGAGGCTGTTTGCAGCCCGCAACACAGCTTCTCGAACGGCGTTGATGTCGTTTAAAAAGCGCGCTGAAAATGCCCCCGACGGCTCAGCGCTGAGGCGCGCGAAATCCAAGGTCAATAGCTTGGAAAACAAGTCCTGTTGCAGCTTTGTCGTAGCGGCCAACGCGACTCGATTGGTCAGAACCGTCGAAGCATAAAGCGCGATGCCCTTGACCAGGGTCGCTGCGATAATCGCCAAAGGCCCAATCGTCGCCATGGCGGCAGGGGTCAGCCAGTCTGCCGTACTAGCGGGAGCGGGACCAGCACCTGCGCTCAACGCAGCCAAAGCATCGATGACTTGACCAAATAGCCACGGGTAAGAAGCAGAGGCGGCGGCCACCACCGCCATCAACAGTGTGGCCGCCCACAATATGCCCGCATGCGGAGTCAGCCAGCCCGACCAAAACCGCCTGATCAAATCGGCGCTTTGCCCCGATTGGGTGTCTACGCCTTTAGTGATCGTCTTCATCCGGAGTTGGCCCGTTTGGATCGATCAAACGGTGGGCGTGGATCACAAAATAACGCATATGGGCGTTATCGACCGTGCGCTGGGAAGCGCTTTTCCAAGCATCGCGGGCTTCTGCATAATTGGGATAGGCTCCAACAAAGTCCATCGCCTTCAGATCGCGAAACTCCACATCCTCGAGGTTCTGAACTTCCCCACCAACCACGATGTGGAGCAATTGTTTCTTTGGGGTGGCTTTACGTTCCATTTCTTCCTCACGACAGTTTTACATGGTGGACGCGATCAATGAGTAAGGGATGTAAGGGCTTGCCCGCAACCACCAGACTTTTTTGAAGTGGTACTAGCTGATTGTAAACAAAAGCTGCACCTTCATGTGTGGTTGCCAGCGCGCCTGCCTCGTTCACGATCACATGTGCGGCAGCCAAATCCCAGTCGCTTTTGGCCGAAAGAGCGATTGCGCCATCATAATGCCCTGCCGCTACTAAGCACATGCGATAGGCAATTGAATTGCGCGACACGACATCCATTTCGGGCCAAGGCGTTGGCCAAGCTGGGTGCCGGAACATGCCGGGGTCGCCCAACATGGCACAGCCTTCCAACTGATCTACGAGGCTAGGTTGGATCGCAACACCATTGAGGCGCGCGCCGCCACCTTGAAATGCATCAAACATCTCACCGGTCGCAGGATTGAACACCACCCCTAAAACTGGCTTACTTTCTGCCAATAGGCCGATACAAATTGTGAAATGCGGCTTAGCCTTGATAAAGGCACGTGTACCATCAATCGGGTCAACCACCCAGCAGAAGCGCGCGGACTGTCGCGATTGATCGTCAACTGTCTCTTCCGATAGCCAACCATAATCAGGCCGCATGGCCAATAAGCGCTCTTTCAGAAGCGCATCTATGGCCAAATCAGCATCACTGACCGGATTATTGGGTGACTTATCGCGCACATCCATCTGCGTGCCGAAATAGCGCATGGCAACGGCACCCGCCTCTGTGGCGGCCTCCAATGCAAGCGCCATATCAGCCGTCAAGTTCATGCCCTATGCCCCCGCGATCGTCATGGCTGGGACTAGAAGACTGGGGCATTGCAGCGATGCGCGACCATCATAATCGTTTCCGGGGATCAGCTTTGCGTACATGTCGAGCATGTTACCGGCTACAGTGATTTCATTGACGGGGCGTACAATTTTACCGTTTTCAAACCAAAGGCCCGAAACACCCACGGAGTAGTCGCCGGTATTCTGGTTGAAACTGGGAGACAAGGTTTCAATCACCAACAGGCCATTACCTGCCTGCGCCTGTAATCCCGCCAGATCATCTTGACCCGGCATAACGGTCACATTGCTTGAGCCAATGCCCGGTGCCCCGCCAGGGTTCATGCTGGCATGGCCCGTTGACTTCATCCCCAGCTGTTTGGCGCTAGATGTATTTAGCAACCAAGTTTGAAGCACGCCGTCCGTCACCAAATCGCGGGCGGCCGCAGGCAGGCCTTCGCCATCAAACGGGCGGGACGACCACCCCCCCTTTTCCAAGGGATTATCGATAATGCGGATGTTGGAAGCAAACACCTGCTTGCCCAACTTATCGCGCAAGAAAGAAACCCCGCGCGCCACAGAGGCCCCAGAGATGGCGCTTAGAAAGAAGCTGATCAGACGGCTCGCCACCCTATTTTCGAAGATTACGGGTGCGACACAGCTTTCGAGTTTACTGGCACCCAAGCGCGCCAACGTACGCTCGCCGGCATTGCGGCCAATGATAGCGGAAGCCTTCAAGTCCTTTAAAAAGCGGCTGGAGTCGCTATCCCAATCGCGTTCTTTGTGTTCACCGCGTTCAGCAATGGCGGACAGACCCAGGCCCCAAGATGTACCGCGATAGCCGCCCAGGAACCCGTTGCTCGCACCATACACGACTTGGCTTGCGCCCCATTCAGCACCAGAGCCCCCGGAATTGGTGATTCCTGCAAGGTCTAAAGCAGCAGCCTCGCTTTCCAAGGCGCGGGCTTCAAGATCAGCTATATCGGCTTCCGTCGTGTCCCAGAGCTCAAGGTCAACTGGGTCTTTAGCCAGGTCTCCGGCGTCGGGCAGGCCACACCAAGGGTCTTCTGCTGCAGCCTTCGCCATAGCGACAACCCGTTCGGCTAAAGCATCTAAGGCGGCCAAGCTAAAGTCAGAAGTTGAGGCACCGGCTTGCCTCTTACCAATCAAGACCCGCAAGCCAGCTGAGCGGCTCTCTTCGCTTTCAACTGACTCTAACTGGCCAAGCCGCACAGAGACAGACAGGCTTTTGCGATCTAGACAAGCTGCATCGGCGGCTTCAGCACCTAAGGATTTTGCGCGGGACAGGAGCCGATCAACGGCTGCATCAAGATTTGAGCTCATAGATTAACTCTAAAGCGGGTTTGACTCGATGCGAAGTCAATTGCGCACAAAAGCTTCAGTGCGTCCGTTTTAGAAGTAATTGGCGCTACCCGGTGAAACGCGCGGCGCACCGTGCCTTAAAGTGCGGAGTCGAGATCTGTGCTGAGCAATTGTTCCGCAAAAGCGTCTGCGTCGGCCGCCAAGGCCTTCTGTTCGGTCTGCCAAGATAGGTAGTAGACAAAGCCACCAACCCCCAGCACCAAGCTTGCAGCCAAAGCGCTAAAAGTCTTCACCCACGCATGCCGCGGTGCAGCCTGTGCGCTGAAAGCCGCCATGGCAGCCGCTTCGATACGGGCGGCGGGCATCTCTGGCACGGGACTGGCGTGATCTAGCACGTCGGCCACAGCCTTATTCAGCGGGTGATGATCCAAGATACTCATGCTGCATGTCCTTCCACGGACGCTTGTAACAAATCGGCCTTCTCAGGCGCAAGGGCTAGGCGCAAGGCGCGTCGGCCTCGAGCCAGAAGAGATTCTACGGCATCAACACTAATGCCTAAAACTTCGCCAACCTCTTTGGCGGCCAGTTCCTCATAATGGGTGAGGACAATGGCAGCCCGCTGGCGATCAGGTAAACTCGCGAGAGCAGCATCAACGCAATCGCGCAAGGCGGATTGATGCAGCCTTGTGTCGGGCATTGGCCCGGGATCGAGCGGTTCAGGCGCTTGGTCTTCGTCAACAAAGCGTCCGGCTTTTCGCAGGCGGTCGAAACAAAGATTGGTGGTCACTTGGTGCAACCACGTCTCAACCCTGGCCCGGCCGCTCTGCCAAGTTGGCAGAACCTTCCATAGTCGGATCAGTGCTTCTTGAGTCACATCCTCCGCTTCTGTGGCATCTCGCAAAAGGCGCCAGCTAATCCGCCATAGCTTAGGCGAGACAGCTTTGACCAAAGCGGCGGCCGCGACGCGGTCACCGCGGCCTGCTTTGGCGATCAAGCCCGCCAAGGGATCAAAGACGAGAGGGTTTGACACGTTACGAGACCCTGTTCTGATTTACCAAGGGCGACCAGGTCCACGACGTGGCCCACCTTCGCGGCCTTGACGGGCAGCAGCAGCAGCTTCTTCACGCGTCAAGCGACCATCCTTATTGGCATCTGCGCGCTCAAACATCGGATCAGGGCGCCCAATCCATTCGTCGCGGCTAATCTTGCCGTCCTTATTGGCGTCATAGGCCCCAATGGGTGGCGGCGGAGGTGGTCCATCACGGCGATCCTTCTTCCGGTCACCCATTTTGCCGCGCATAGCATCAAGCTCATCGCGGGTGACACGACCATCTTTGTTGGCATCGAGGCGGGTGAACATCTCCGCGGAGCGTTCTTGCATTTTGGTTTGCTTTTCTTGCATGCGGGCAGCCATCGCCGCATCAAATTCAGCACGCGTGACGGCCCCGTCCTTGTTGGCGTCAGCAAAGCTTATCAGGTCGCGGCCCTCCCGGGGTTCACGCGGTGGTCGTGGGGGGCCTTGCATACCATCTGGACGGGGCGGACGGGCAGCGCGCATTTCTTCGTCGGTGACAAAGCCGTCTCTATTCTTGTCAGCCCGATCAAACATGGCTGTGCGCGCGGTGCGCACTTCGTCCATGGTAATGGCACCATCTTTATTCAGGTCCGCGCGCTCAAAAAAGCCAGGACCTTCGCCCGGAGGGGGCGGTGGGCCTTGTTGGGCCAAAACGGGTGTTGCCAACATCATCAAGCCAGCGGTGGCAAGAACTATCTTTAAACGCATGATCTGTTTCCTCTGTACAGCTGACCTTGGAGGGAGAAGGCCAAGCTTGTTTGCGATCTGCTTTTCAAACGCGGCTGGAAGACTATTCCGTCGAAACGGCTGCAATCCGATTAAAATGATGGAGAATAAGGGTGCGCGCGTCATCATACATCGCGATCGCTGTCTGGAAGTCCGGTGCATCAAGGCAATGCGCGACCGCTTGGGTTAGGCCAGCAGCAGCCGTGCTCGGCTCGAAGTCGGAGCCTGCAGCTACGGCCAAGAGTTGTCGCACATTCTGCAGGACCGATCCCGCTTGGACCAAGCGCCCTGCCACTTCGGGGTCCAGATACCCGAAATGTGCTAACGCTTGGATTGCTTCAACCGTATTAGCGTGAATGATGGGTTTGCCGGAACCTGCAGCCGCTAACTGATGATATTGCGCAAAGAATTCCAGATCGATCAGCCCGCCACGCTGTCGCTTTACATCCCAACCGCCACGCACCGGATGGGCGGCAACCATTTTTTCGCGCATGGCAACGATTTCGTTGGCCAGAGTCCCAATTGGCCGCGGCTTTTGCAGGACTTTTTGGGCAAGCGCCGCGATATCGGCCATCAGGCTTGCATCCCCTGCCACGGGGCGCAGGCGCGTTAAAGCCTGAAACTCCCAAGTCCAGGCTTGGCTGTCATAATAGCGCTCAAGGGCAGAAAACCGCACAGCTACCGGCCCCGCCCTTCCAGACGGCCTTAGCTGCATATCCACTTCATAGAGGCTGCCTTCGGCGGTCTGGACTGATAGGGCAGAAACCAAGCGCTGGGTAAGACGTGAATGCCATTGCTCTCCACTGATCGGGCGCCGCCCATCCGACTCGCTTTCTGCGTCAGCAACATCATAGACAATCATTAAGTCGAGATCGGAATCCGCGGCCAATTCCTGCCCGCCAAGCTTCCCCCACGCACATACAGCCACACGTCCGGGGATATGGCCATGGGCTTCTGCCATAACGTCATAGGCGACCGGCAAGAGCGCAGAAATGCTCGCTTCGGCGAGGTTTGAGTACGCAATGCCTGCCTCCTCCGCTTTGGCGCGACCATGCAGCACCTGAAATCCAATGCGGAACATTTCCTCTCGATGCGCGCGACGAACAGCGTCAAGACATTCCTCAAAGCCATGCGCTTGCTTTAGGCTAGCGCGCAAAACCTCTAAACGTGTGTGAGGTTCGTCCCTGGATAAGGGTGCCGAGAAACGCGGCGAGAGCATCGCATCCAAAATGGCGGGTCGCTGTGCCAACACTGCGCCTAACCGCGGGGCCAGGGCCAAAGTCGCGCACGTCTCCTTTAGGATGCGTGGCTCAGCCTTAAACAAAGACAGCACCTGAACGCCCGCTGGCAGTGCAGCAAAGAAGTCCTGAAAGCGCACGAAACCCGTGTCGGCTTCCCCTGTCGCCGCGATTGCTTGCAATAAATCAGGCGTTAGGGCCGTTAAAAGCTCACGCGCCCGTGCAGTCCTTGTTGCGGGCACATGGCCGTGGTGCCAAGCGCGAATGGTGCGGGCGATCTGGCTGGGCTCGCTAAAGCCCAAGGACGCTATGGTCTCAATTGTCTCGGGGTCGTCGTCCACACCGGTAAATACCAAGGAACCCAATGGGCTAGATAGCGGTGTGCTGTCTGGGAACAGTTCTCGCACACGGGTGCGCACCATCTCGCGACAGGCTCTGATGTCTTTGTCGAGCGCGGCGAGGTCAGCATGGCCAGATAAAGCTGCCACGCGGGCACGCCGGTTTGGGTCGGCAGGTAGTTTATGGGTTTGCTCATCATCAAGCATTTGGATTCGGTGCTCAATGGTACGCAGAAAACGATAGCCTAACGCCAGATCATCGCGGGCAAGCGCATCAATCCGGCCAGCAGCAACAAGCGCATCCAGAGCCTGCAGCGTTCCCCGAACCCGTAGACTGGAGTCGCGGCCGCCTAGAATAAGTTGCTGTGTCTGGGCAAAAAACTCAATCTCGCGAATACCACCCCGGCCCAGTTTCACGTCAAAGGCTGGGTCGTCTAAGTCAGAGGAGCGGCGGACAGCGTGGATTTGGCGGAGAATAGATTGCACGTCGTCAATCGCGGCAAAGTCTAAATTCTTGCGCCAAATGAACGGCAGCAAATGCGTCAGAAGACTGCCAGCCGCCTCAAAATCCCCGCCAATGGCGCGCGCCTTGATAAAGGCTGCTCGTTCCCAATTCTGACCGACACTCTCATAATAGGCCTCTGCCGCACGCAAGGACACGGCAACCGGGGTTGAGGCTGGGTCTGGGCGCAGACGCCAGTCCACTCGAAAGACATAGCCCTCTGCTGTTACTTCTTCGAGAATGCGAGAAACGGCTTGGACCTGCCGGACACACACACCACTGGCAGCATCTTGATCCTCTGAACGAAACGCATCGCGATCAAAAAACGCGGCAAGATCGATATCGCTTGAATAATTGAGTTCTTGCGCGCCATGCTTGCCCATTGCAATGATGAAGAGACCCGGCACTTGATCGGGCATCAGAAAGCTTGCCGAATCCCGACTCGCGGCAGACCGACTGGCCAAAATCATGGCGGTTTGGGTGGCTTGGTCGGCTAAGTTAGATAACGCCAAAGTCACCGCGCCCAAGTCCAAATGCCCACTTAAATCGCCAAGTGCGCAGGCTAAATGCGTATCAGCTTTTGCATGACGGAGCGCTGCCATGGCTTCTGGAACACCAAGGCCTGCCGCCTTCTGGGCACTCATCAGACTGGCAGCAAGGACTTCAGAAACTTGACCAGACAAGAGAGCGCTGGCCGCTTCTGGTCGCCTTTGGCTCAAGCGATCGAGGTAAGGGGCAACAAGCCGCGCTGCTGCTAAGGCATCTGGTAAGGAGCCTATGGACTTAACACTGACCATCAAGTTTTAAGCGGCAGGATCAGCCGCGCCTCTAGGCCGAAATCATCACCTCTTGGCAAGCCATCAGCCAAAACAAGCCGCCCACCGTGTAATTCCGCAATTGCCACCGCCAAGGACAGCCCAATCCCGGACCCCGGCAAGGAACGCGCGCTATCCAAGCGCACAAATCGTTCCAACACGTGGTCGCGCTGGTTGACTGGAATCCCGCTCCCGCTGTCGCAGACGCTGATCGACATTTGACTAGCCGGAAGGCGCTTAGCAGTCAGCCGAACTTCGCCTTCACGTGTATATTTGACCGCATTATCCAAGAGATTGGAGATGGATTGCGCCAAAAGGGATCTGTCCGCCATAATCATAAGTTCAGGCTCTATTTCGACGGAAAAGACTAAGCCTGCTTCTTCAATCACCGGCTCAAACAAGTCAGCTAATTGGCCTAGCAAGAGGCTGACATCCAACAGCTCCAGCTTACCGCCTTCCCCAGCTTCTAGGCGAGACAAGCGCAGCACAGCATTAAAGGTCGCGACGACACCGTCCAACTGGATCAAGGCATCTTCAATCGCATCGCGCAAATCTTCGGTTGTTTGCGCCTTTGCTGCTGCCCCTTCTAAGCGTGCCCGTAGCCGTGTGAGCGGGGAGCGCAAATCATGCGCAATGGAATCCCCAGTGGTACGCGCAGCGGCGACCAAACGGTCAATCCGCTCTAACATCGCATTGAGGTCTTCGGTTAAATCATCAAATTCATCGCCGTCACCGGGCCTAATGGTGCGCACGGCCGCCCGACGCTTAAGGTCGCCGGCCATAACCCCCCGCGTCGTGCGCGTGAGCTCATCAACGCGCCCAGCGGCCTGTCGTGCAGCCAGAAAGCCACCAATCAGCGCAAAAGCTAACACTCCTGCCCCGCCCATCCAAATGACGCGTGCAACTTGGTCTGCGATTTGCACGCCAGGGCCCAAATCGCGCGCCACAAACAAACCAAATCCGTCCGGCCCTGCCAAAAATAAGCCCCGCGCTCGTCTCCGTTCAACTTTGCCAGTCTCCAAATCAGGGCGCTCATAGCTAAAGCCAGAAGAGACGGCGCGCTCTGGCTGGAGCGCGCTATTTGAGTCTGGCTTGTTGACTTGAGAGAGGTCGAGGGGAACAACGTCAATATTGCCGGAAAGGACTCGGCCGTCGGGCTGGACCAACACATAAAGCGAGTCGCTAGCCCGCGCGGCGCGCTGGATGACTTCCATATTGAGGCCGTCGACATTTTGCCGCTGCCAGATATCCGCCAGCTGCGACAATTCTTGGCGGGCAAACCGATCTGCCTCCAAGCCTAGTCGACCGACGGTCGTGGCATAGAGAAAGCCCAGCAAAAGAATAGCAAAGCCCGCAAACAATCCTGCAAATGCCATGGCGACGCGAAACGTCGTGGTGCGCATCAGCGACCGCAATGGCAAGAGCAGCTTTTTGATCATCGGGTTTAGGCTTCGAGCCGATACCCGGCACCACGCACTGTGTGCAGCATGGGCTTATCGAACTCACGATCAATTTTTGAGCGCAAGCGCGAGACATGGACGTCGATCACATTGGTCTGTGGATCAAAGTGATAGTCCCACACTTTCTCCAACAACATGGTGCGGGTCACCACTTGATTGGCATTGCGCATCAGATATTCCAGCAGGCGAAACTCGCGGGGCTGAATGTCGATCTTACGGCCTTCACGCCGGACAACACGGGCCAACAAGTCCATCTCCAACTCACCGACTTTTAGGTGGGTCGAGGGTGCACCACTTTCATGGCGACGTCCCAAGGCCTCCACGCGGGCAATCAATTCGCTGGCGGCATAAGGCTTTGCCAAATAATCATCGCCCCCAGCCTTTAGGCCTTCAACCCGATGCTCGACATCACCCAAGGCCGACAAGAACAACACCGGGGTTGCGATACCGGCAGCACGCAAGTCTGCGACAACGCTCAGGCCGTCCTTCTTCGGTAGCATGCGGTCGAACACCAAAACGTCGAACGCCCCACCGCGCGCCATCAACTCTCCGGTTGGACCGTCTGCGGCCAAATCAACAACGTGGCCAGCTTCTTCCAGAGCACGCCGCATGTAGAGTGCGGTATCTCCAGCATCTTCAACAATGAGAACACGCATCGGATTCCCCCCTGATGGCGCCAATTACTTCTTAGGCTCTGACTTAGATGCCGCTTCCAAGGGCAGAGGCACAAACCCGCCGCCACCGCTTTGGCTTTGAACAAAGAGTCCGATGAAAGAGCGACCTGCAGCACGGGCAGCTTCGATGGCAGCATCGAGTTCTTCGGCAGAGCGGACTTCCTCGTCATTGGCTGTCAATATGGCATCGCCTGCGCGTATGCCCCGCTCAGCTGCGCGAGAGTCCGGATCAACCTCCAAGATCAATACACCTGGTTCGTTTGCAGGAAGGCGCAAGCGGGTACGGGCTTGTGCCGACAACGGACCAACACTTAACCCAAGGACATTGGTTGTGGGGCTTGCAGGCTGAGTTACATCTGCACCAGTTACTGGATCACCTTGGCTCAATTGCTGCTCAGAAGGACGGGCCGCAATGGTCACCTGAACGGTGCGACGGACCCCTTTTGCGCCCGCTACGTCCAATCGAACCACATCACCGACGCGGGTTTGGCCGACGCGGCGGGTCAAATCGGCGGACCCTTCAAGCTTTGTCCCGTTGAACGCCACGACAACATCGCCGCGCTTCAGGCCCGCTTTAGCCGCCGGGGCACCCGGCGTGACGCTGCCGATCATGGCCCCTTTGACATCGGCGCCTAAGCCCCAGCTATCGGCCATTTCACGGCTGACATCTTGGATGACGACGCCAAGCCAGCCGTAGGTAACTTTACCCTGTTCAATGATTTGCTTGGTCGTCCGGTCAGCCAAAGAGGCTGGAATTGCAAAGCCAATACCAACATTGCCGCCAGAGCGGGAGAAGATCGCCGTATTCACACCAATCACGCGGCCGCTCATGTCAAACGTAGGACCACCAGAATTGCCGGGGTTGATCGGCGCGTCTACCTGAATGAAGTCAGCAATATTGCCTTCATTGCGAATGTCGCGACCCAAGGCCGAGACGATCCCGGCTGTCGCTGTGCCGCCTAGACCAAACGGGTTGCCGATTGCGACGACCCAATCACCAACGCGGACGCGGGCTTCTGGAGCGAATTGTACATAAGGGAAGTTTTTGCCTTCGACTTTTAGCACCGCAAGGTCTGTCCGCTCATCACGGCCAACTACGGTTGCCTTCAATTCACGACCATCTTTCAAAGTTACGTTGATTTCCTTGGCCTTTTCGACCACATGGTTATTGGTCACGATATAGCCAGTCGATGTAATGAAGAAGCCAGAGCCGCCGCCGCGCTGCTCACGCGGGCGAGCTTGATTGCCGCGTTGATTTGGCATTTGTTCGAAGAAACGACGCCATTGCGGCGGCATACCTTCCAGATCATCTGCAGATGGACGTGCAGCGTCTTCGTCGGCAAGCGCGATCACTTCCAACGACACGACGGCAGGCGATACACGCTCGACCAGATCGGCAAAGCCCGGCAGCATCGCAGCAGCTTTCGGCGCTTCTGATTTGATTTGTTGGGCGGTAGACACGCTGGGCGACAAAATCTGACCCGCGCCAAACGCTGCCACAGCTAAAGCCAGCGCCGCAGCCCCGGTCAGGACAGGGCGACGCAAAAAGCGATGTGCCTTGGTCTTCTGCACCACCGGGCCAGAAAGGGTGGTCAGGTCTTCACCTTGCTTATCCAACGACATGAAACTTCATCCTGCAGTGTGCATCGGCCCGCCATTCGAGCCGCGCGTTCCGAACACTATGACAGGGCGAAGATGGCCAGACCATGGCCAAAACATTACAATGTTGTAAGAATGCAGCTTAGCGGATGAACATGCTGTTAGAATAGCATTTCAGTCGGTGGCGGCCTTGTTTTCAAACTCTTTCAAGGCTGCCAGTGCCTGCGCGTCATCAACTGTCGGGGCCGACATCGGTGACGATTGGGAGCGTCGACTTGCCACGTAAAGGCCTAAACCCCCAAAGAGCAGCAAGACCAATGGTGCACCCCAAAGCGCAAAAGTATCGATCCCGATTCGAGGTCGAAGCAGAACAAACTCGCCATAGCGGTCGGCAAAAAAGCGCCGAACTTGGGCGTCGCTATCGCCAGCTGCAATTCGTTCACGAATGGCTTTGCGCATGTCAACTGCAATCTCAGCAGACGAAAGCGCCACGGGCTCGTTCTCGCAAACAACGCAGCGGATCTCGCGCGCGAGGCTCTGCGCGCGGGCTTCCAAGGCAGGGTCACTCAATGGCGCTTCGACCGCGTGCACGCCTTGGGGTGCGGCGAGAAAAGCCAGCCATACCATTACAAAAAGCGATAGAAGCGCGCGTTTCATTCAGCAGCTACGCCAACATTTGTCGGGCCAACTGGCCGTGCCACCCCAGTGCCACGCTTTGGCTTAGCCGGTTGGGGTGCGCCAATTCGCAAGCGACGATCGGTCAAGCTGATGCCTCCACCCAGCGCCATTAGGAAGGCCCCACCGAAAATTGCGACCACCAAGGGGTTCCAGTAAAGTCGCACGGTCCAAGCCATGCGACCGTTGATCTCAGCAGGGTCACCCAGTGCTGCATAGACATCGCCAGCTAAAGACGAGCGCAAGGCCACTTCCGTCGTTGGCATCCGAGCCGCAGGATAAAAGCGCCGTTCTGGTGCCAGCGTGATTTCTCGCTTGCCATCGGTGACGACCAATTGCGCGCGGTCGGCATAATAATTGGGGCCTTCCTCGGCGGTGACAGCTTTCAAAGTTACTGTTCGGCCCGCAAAACGTGTGGTCTCACCCAAACCCAGGGAGGCAGTGTGCTCAACACGGAAGGCAGTTTCAGATACCGCACCCAACACAAATACGCCCATGCCCAAATGCGCGACAGTCATGCCCCACGCCGCGCGCTGCAGCCCTTTGACACGGGCCCAGACTTGAGGTGCCGGCAACTTACCAAAGCGGACGCGGTCGAGCACTTCGGCAATCGCGCCACAAACCAGCCAAGTTCCAAGACCAATCCCAATTGCTGCCAAGGCTTTCCCGCCCATCAAAGCCCAGCTCAAGGTAATGGCCAGCGCCGTCAAAGCAGCTGCCACCCAAAGGCGCTGCAGCACGGCCATCAAGTCCCCGCGCTTCCACGCCAAATAGGGCGCGACCGGCAAAGCCAAGAGGACCAAGGCCATCAGTGGCGTGAAGGTCAGATTGAAATAGGGCGGCCCAACCGACAGAGCGCGCTTGAACACAGCCTCACCCAAAAGCGGATAGAGCGTGCCGACCAATACAGTGGCAGTTGCGACAGTTAAGAACAAATTGTTCAAAACCAAAGCCCCTTCCCGACTGATCGGGGCAAAGAGGCCGCGATCAGAGCCTAAGCTGGGGCCGCGCCAAGCGAACAAGCTCAAAGCGCCACCGGTAAAGACTGCAAGGATCATCAGGATGATGAAGCCGCGCTCTGGATCGAGTGCAAAGGCGTGAACCGAAGTCAACACGCCAGAGCGGACGAGAAAGGTGCCCAATAAAGACAACGAGAAAGTGAGGATCGCTAACAGCACGGTCCAACTGGCCAAGCCGCCGCGCTTTTCCGTAACAATCGCTGAATGCAACAGTGCCGCCCCGAGGAGCCAAGGCATGAAGCTGGCATTCTCAACAGGGTCCCAGAACCACCAACCGCCCCAACCCAACTCATAATAGGCCCAGTATGAGCCCAAGGTGATGCCAATGGTCAAAAACGTCCAAGAGGCCAAAGCCCAAGGCCGCACCCAACGCGCCCAAGCTGCGTCCACGCGCCCCTCTAGCAAGGCGGCGACGGCTAATGAAAAGACCACGGATGAGCCGACATAGCCCAAATAAAGGAAAGGTGGATGGGCCGCGAGAGCTGGGTCCTGCAGCAAAGGGTTGAGGCCTGCCCCTTGCAACGGTGCAGGGTCCAAGCGGACAAATGGGTTCGAAGCAAAGGCCAGATAGGCCATCATGACTGCGGTCAAAAGACCTTGGACACCGACAGCCCGCGACCGCAAATCCCACCGCAACCCTTTGGAGAAATGGGCCAGCATCCAGCCAAATCCAGCTGAGATAAGACACCACAAGACCATCGAGCCTTCATGGCTGCCCCAAGTTCCAGCGATTTTGTAAAGTAAGGGTTTTAAGGTGTGGCTGTTGGTGGCCACGTTTTGAACCGAGAAGTCAGAACGAATGAAGGCGCTCATCAAGGCGAAGAAGGCCAGAGCGATCGCGAAAATAGAAATATCAGAAGCCGCCTTCGCCATAGCGGCAAATCGGCCATCACGGGCATGTCCGCCCCACAATCCAGTTGCCGCCTGGGCAAAGCTAGCAAAAAGCGCGAGGAATATGAGGAAGTGTCCGAGTTCTGCGATCATAACCGACTATGTACCCCGCAGCTCTTTAGGTTCAACCTGTTTCCGCTGCTCAAACCACGTTTTGAAAACAAGGCCCGGTTAAATTATTTCGACCCTGTGTAAGTTGGGTTCGCTATATTGGCGCCAGTGCCCAAACTGGATTGGTTGCTGGTTTGATTGACAGGCAGTGGTGCATCGCGCCACTGGCCCGAGGCTTTCAAGGCATCAGCCACTTCTTTGGGCATATAGTTTTCATCATGTCGGGCAAGGATCGTGCGCGCCTCAAACGTGTCAGGGGCTGTGAACTTTCCCTCTGCGACAACACCTTGGCCTTCGCGGAACAAATCCGGCAGCACACCGCGATAGCTCACGCGCACATCAGCCTTCATGTCAGTCACGACGAAGTTAACTTTGCCATTATCGCCTCGCACCACAGTACCTTTGGCGACAAGACCGCCAATGCGCGCTTGTGTCCCTGCTTCAGGCTTTTTGGCCTGAGCATCTGTGGGCGAATAGAAGAAAGATGCGGTTTGTCGCAGGGCCACGCTGGCAACCGCAGTTGCGCTCAGCAGGACAATTCCTGCGGCAGTTATCAGTAGAAGGCGGCGGTCACGTCTGCGCATGGCTCTTACTCGATCTTTCGCTTAAACTACTGCTTCATCTGCGGAATGGAAAGCAAACTTTCCCTCACTTACACTCACCTTTTCGGCATCGCAGCAGGCGCTGACGCGCCCGCTACTGGGGGTGCAGGGGCACTTTCCAAAGCCAAACCATAGACAGCCGAAAGGAGGGGATCACTTGCGTGTTGCTTCTGCCCTACCTGCAAAAGGTCTCTAGCCTCTTTGAGTTTGCCGGTCATTAACAAGACGCGTGCAGCTGACAGGCGTAAAGCTGGATCAGCTGGGTTTTCTGCCAACCTTTTAACGCGGTTGGCAATCATTGTTTCAATAAAGGCTTTTTGCGCGTCCGGTCCGGCATTGGCCATCGCTGCCATTGGCCCGCCGCCACCTTCCCCGGGGCCCCGATCCAATTGCGATAGGATTTCCGCTACGCGAGCCACCAGTTGCATTTGGCCCTGGGCATCTTTGGCATTGACCACATAAGTCTTGCGCCAAGCGGCCAAAGCCTCCGTCTTCTTGCCCGCTTGCCAATCGGCAAGACCCAAGTAAAAACGCGCCGACACTGAATTTGGCTCGAGCTGAAGCGCGGCATCAAAGGCAGCTTTGGCATCTGCACCGACGATGCCTTCGTTCAAGCGCATCAAAACGGCCCCCGTCTCAGCGATCAAGTCTGCGTTCTTGGGATCTCGACGCATCGCTGCCTGAAACGCGCGAAGGGCATCTTGGTCGCGCCCAACGCTGCTTAAAACTTGCGCCATCAAGGCGTGTGGCCTCGGATCTTTTGGTGCCTTTCTTGCCTGCTCTTGCAGCAGAAGCATGATTTCATCTTCGCTCAAGGTTTCTGGCGGGCGCGAAAGTAGTTCGGCCTCCCGCTGGATAAAGGGCTGATCGGTCTTTTGGGGAGAGCCATAGATCAGGTATAGGCCACCAGCGCCCAACGCGATAAAAGCGGCCACACTGGTCATAGCTAATTTACCCAGTCGCGGCCCCTCACCCAAAATCCGGTCGCGGGCCTGAACAACTCTGCGCCCAATTTCCAGCTTACCAGCTTGCGCGGCTTCTTCAGATATCCGACCTTGAGCCAAATCACGCTCGACTTCGGCGATTTGGTCTTGATAGACTTGCAGGTCGGCGCGGTCACTTTCCAGGGCACCCCCGCGCGCCCCAGCCCGTAGCATCCACCAAGCGGCCGCGACAAGGGCAACCAGAACGGCAAGCCAAAATGTGCCAACAACGAGAATAGGGGGGAGTTGAGTCATGATAGACGGCGACATGCACGCTCCCACCCGCGGGTTCAAGGCTTGAGGGTGAAAATGTCGCAGGCAGACGCTTCAAGCTTACGCGATTAATCGCGGTCTCAGGCGGCCTTTTTCATCAAGGATGTGATCCGGCGCTCAAAATTCTTGGCTGGAAGCGGACCGTCGAGCGCATTAATGAGGGTCGACGTGGCATTTATCCAATCAGGGAAGTGTGGTGAGGTTTCCCCCTCACGGGCGACCCTTACCAACCCTTCACAAATCGCATCCAATTGGCCGGCGCACGTCCGGCTCGCATTATCCCGGAAGCCACCAAAACCCGCGAGCGGTGCAAGGAGGCGCGAGGCGACCAAAAATTGCATGTGGCAACGGGCCACTTCTACTTTGACTGGGTCGATTGCTGAGCTATAACGGGGTTCGGTCAACATGCCCGCATGCTTTTTCCGAACCATGTCCATTGGCAAGGCTAGGTCGAGCGCCTTGACGGCGGCATGGCAAATCATTTCAAGCCTTGAACCGACTTGGCCGCAAATGGCGGTTAGTTCCTGTCGCCATGGCCCATTTGGGGCCATGATTGCGTCGCGGGTCATGCCATGAACGAGTTTGTTATGGCGGTCGATCGCGGCTTTGACCGCGTCCACGTCAAAGGTGCCACCGATCGAAGCATGCTCAATGACACTGCCTTCGCGTCGCAGAAGCGCAATCACACGCCGACCGACGATCGCGTAATGGGTGGTATCAAGCTTTCGGTCATCCACGCCCCGCGAAACACGTTGCAAGACGCGCAGGGCTTGAAAGGGTTTTGGCAAAATCGACATCGTCAGCAACAAAATCTCTGTTGCTGTTTGAGGATTGACGTTTTCAGCTTTTTTTACAGCCGTAGCCAAGCGCAAGATTGATTGCTCATGCATATCCCCGCGCAAGCTTTGCACGCCCGTCCAAATCTGACGTCCGACTTTCTCAGCTGACAATAGCGGGATCAAGCGACCAAGGACATGCGAGGCTTCTGGCATTTTCGACAAGGCACTCAGTCGCTCTGGGGGAATATCTTTTATATTGTCCAAAAGCTCTGACCGCATTTTTTCTGCATAATCGCGAGCTTGGGTCATATCGCCGCGCAAGCTGGCTGCCGTGCCTAAGGGCTCAAGATCCACATAAGCATCGGGTGCAAGTTGGCCGATGATCAGCTTCCAAACCGGACCTAATCCAATGCGCGGCAGAGAACCTGGCATCAGCCGATGTAAGGGACCATTTTCGAAGAGATTTTCAAAGGGCTCGAAGAACAGCCGATCAAAACTAAGGACGCGCGTATGACCTTTCCCGGTCGCGAAGCTAGAAGGAATGCCCGCTTCACGCATGGCGTCGAGTAATTCAACGGTCGGAATAGATTGTACGCCTTGGACTTTCATACGCTCTAAAAGCGCCCACAACTTCCCTGCCGTTGCTGGCGGGGTCGATAGCAATAATGCCTTTAAGGCTGCAATCTTGTCGTCGGTTAGAACTGTCATTAGCGGTTACCCAGGTCGGCACTCTTCGGAAGCCACATCATCTGCAGCTATCAAGCACACTGACGTAACAAAAATGGGTTAATTTGGCGTTTGCAAGTTCAAACGCAATAAAACTAAATCTAAACTGAAGTTTCGGCGGCAGGCAGCAATAGTCTAGCGCGTAAACCACCCAAATCAGAACGATCAAGCTTCAAGCTACCACCATAGGCGCGTGCCAATTCATCACAAATCGACAAGCCAAGTCCGGAGCCTGGCAGAGTCTCATCCAAACGAGCACCGCGCTTGAGGGCTGCGACCAAAGCGTCACCCTCTAGGCCTTCACCATCATCTTCAATGGTGATCTCAATCTGCCCAGTCTCTGCCATTCGCGCTTCAATCTCCACCAGTCCGCCGCCATATTTGCAGGCATTCTCGGAGAGATTGCCAATCAGATCTTCCAAATCTTCTTTTTCGCCACGAAAGACCAAATTGTCCTCATAACTGGTCGTGAGTTTCACGCCTTCAGCCTTAAACAAGCGTCCTAAGGTACGGCTCACATCTTCAATCACAGGCCCAAGTGGGGTGCGTGCGCCCAAGGATTCTGCTCGCGCCGCGGCGGAAGCACGCTTCAAATAATGCTCCACCTGGCGGGTCATGGCTTGAGCTTGACGCGCGACCAAATCTTCAAACTCACCCTTATGTTGGCGAGATTCATTAAGTAGTACAGATAGGGGCGTTTTAAGAGCATGTGCCAGATTTCCTACATGCGTGCGCGCCCGTTGCACCACCTCTTGGTTATGCGAAATGAGAGCATTGAGTTCGCCTGCCAAAGGCGCAAGCTCTCGTGGTGCATCCTCATCCAAGCGGTCACGCTCGCCATTGCGGATCATCGCAAGCTCGCGACCCATTCTGCGCAAGGGCTCCAAGCCTAATTGGACTTGCAAGAAGATGGCCCCTAACAAACCAAGTGCCAATGCCAATAGTCCCAAAGAAAGCGCCAAATTGAAACGATCACCGGCGGCGACCGCCTCACCTATATCTGCCCCAACTATCAAGAGGGTCTGACTGTTGCGGGAAGGCAGTTGCACCAAGCGGGCTGCAACCCTTAGACGTTCCTTAGATCGGTTCATTTCTACGGTTTGAGTTGTACCGGGCTGGGCTAGGACTTGTTTAACCAAGGGCATTGGCGGTTCGAACGGCTCATCCCAAACAGAACGCGAACTCACACCTTGGCCTAAAAGCTTGGGCCCAGCTGTCACATCGACTACACGCCAGTAATGACCCGAAAGTGGACGAACAAATCGCGGATCTGTTGGGGCACGCGGCACCCGTAGCTGCCCCTGTTCGTCGCTTTCTATGGTTGCTGCCAATGCATCAACCGAGACTGTTAGTTCTCGATCAAAGGCTTCAAAAACTGAATTGCGAAATAACGCCGACAGGCCATAGCCCGTTGCAACCAACACCAAGGCTGACCAAATGGCCGCAACAGCGACCAGCCGCCCTGCGAGGGAGCGCTGAGACCTCACCCCTTACCTGACTGGCTGGACTCATCGGGGTCAAGCAATTGATAGCCGAGACCGCGAACCGTCGAGATGCGATCTTGGCCAATCTTCTTTCGTAACCTGCCGACAAAGACTTCGATTGTGTTGGAATCGCGGTCAAAGTCTTGATCATAAATATGTTCGATCAATTCTGAGCGGGGAACAACGCGTCCAACATGGTGCATCAGATAGGTCAATAGACGGAGCTCGTGGCTGGTCAATTTCACTGGGTCGCCCGCTACCGTGGCGCGCTGCGCGCGTGGGTCAAGTCGCAGGTCACCACATTCAAGCGCAGGTGTCGCGTGACCAGCGGCGCGGCGGACCAGCGCGCGTAAACGCGCCAGCAATTCTTCGATGTGAAACGGCTTGGTGAGGTAGTCGTCCGCCCCGGCGTCAAAGCCTGCGACCTTTTCACTCCAGCGATCGCGCGCCGTCAAAATCAGCACAGGAACCACTTTCCCCGCATTGCGCCACCGCTCGAGCACCGTGACACCATCGATCAACGGCAGCCCTAAATCCAAGACAATAACGTCATATGGTTCGGTGTCACCAAGAAAGTGACCTTCTTCGCCGTCGGCTGCAACATCAACGGCATAGCCGGAATCATGAAGGGCGCGCTCAAGCTGACGACGTAAATCGGGATCATCTTCCACTACCAGACACCGCATCCGCCTTACTCCTTTTACAAAAACATGCCGCCAAATTGACGATCGGCGTCCGCTCTCAACTTCGCCAGCACGCAGCTGCAAGCGCAGGCAGACTAACCTTGTCGGCCGACAATTTGCCCGGACTGGGCATCGACTTTAAAAATCATGATCCGGCCTCGGGAAGCCTGCCAGCGCACGATATAAAAAGGCCGCCCATTCTCGGTTACAATTTGTGTATCCAATTGATTACCCGGCTCGATGGCATTGATCATCTCCAAGACTTGGCTCAAGGGCACAGTTTGGCTGGCCATCTGAAACAGGCCGTTATTGCGGGTATCTTCACGAAACACCAAGCCTGAAGGGCCGGTTGACGCAGCACTTGCCCGGCCTGCTTGCGCTGGCCCAACCAGACTGAAGCTGGCTAAGAGGGACGTGCTCAAAAGAAAGGCGAACAGCTTTTTCATGGGACCAAGATTACATGCATGGTTCTGAACGTGGACTAAACGGGATCGATCAGTTTCATTCATAGAGCCCGACGATCCCTGTTACTTTACGCGCACTCTTAAGGCTGTAACAATCCGGTAAGCCTGCGAAAAACACTGTTTTACAGCGTTGACGGCTGTAATCGGCTCGCATTTGCCCATTCACGCGCAGCTTCAACAAATGCTTTGAATAGCGCATCGGCATCGGCTGTTTCGTCAATCAAACGCTCAGGATGCCATTGCACACCCATTGCAAAGCGCCGGTCAGGGCGCTCAATCGCCTCAACCAAGCCATCGTCGGAATAGCCGGAGACGATCACTTGATTGCTGATTTCCACCAAAGCCTCGCGGTGAAAGCTATTGACCAGCAAATGATCAAGGCCGACAATAGCTTGGAGTTTGGTGCCCGGTGTGACCTTCAGGCCATGACGGGTTGATCGATCATCATGGGCGATGCTGCCATCGGTGTAGGATTTCGCATCCCCACTCATCCGACAACCAGACAGGCAGCCCAGCATTTGCATGCCATTACAAATGCCCAAATAGGGCCGATCTTCCGCCAAAAAAGCTTCTACCAAACCGCGCTCTATCGCAAACCGATCTGACTGGGGTGCATAGCTCTCTTGGCCCGGAACATACCACTCAGAGGGAAACTTGATCCGCGCGCCGGTCGACATCAAGCCGGCGCAATGCGCGCGCGCAAGGGCCAGCGAGTCCAAGGCATAGGGCAATCCTAAAGCGACTCCACCAGCTTTCTCAATCGCGCGAAAATAGCCTTTACCCGTTTCATAGGAGGCCCCACCTTGGCTGGTGTTTTCGTCTAAAATGATGCCGATAATCGGCTTATCCCCTAATAGACCCATGACCCCTCATCCTCGTTTTTGGCCTAACGCTTTGGTGGCTCGTCCCGCCTAGACCATGTTGCCAGAAGCGCCTTCAACTCCCCATTATCGCCCTCAGGCAAGCCCAAGATCAGGCGGATAAACAAGTCCCCCGGCGCACCGGGACGCGCCACACCCTTGCCCTTCAACCGCAAGACCGTGCCGGAATTAGAGTTTGGCGGGATGGTAAGCGAGACGGTGCCATTGGGAATGGTTGCCTCAACCCGCCCGCCTTCAAGAATCTCAGTCAGAGAGACGGGCAAGTCCATGCGCACGTCGTCGCCGTCGCGGTTAAACACTGGATGGGGCTTTACCGTGACCGTCACCATCAAATCACCAGCCGGCATGCCACCTTGGCCGGGACCACCTTGTCCTCGCAGCCTGAGCGTTCGCCCTGTTTCGACACCAGCCGGAATGGTCACATCGATCGAACGATCGCCCACATTCACCCGTTGTTTGGCCCCAGAAATGGCATCTTCAAAGTCAATCTTAATGGTGGTCTGAATGTCTTGGCCTTTTGTGCCCGCTTGAAAGCCAGGCCGTGCACCACCCCCTCTGGCCCCAAAGGCTGCCCCAAAAAGATCGCCAAACATGTCTTCAAACTCGGGTTGGCCGGGTCCAGTCTGCCGTCGGCCTGCCCCTGCCCCTCCAAAGGGGCCACCGGGACCGAAAGGGTCGCCACCGCCGAAAGGCCCGCGCCCGCCTGCGCTGCCGCCAAAGCCTGCAAATTTTGGATTGCCGTCGGCATCAATCTCGCCCCGGTCATACTTCGCTTTGCGGTCTGGGTCGTCGAGAAATGTGAAGGCCGCTGATACGCGTTTGAAGCGCTCTTCAGCCGCTTTATTGTTTGGGTTCGCATCTGGATGCAATTCTTTGGCGAGCTTGCGATAGACTTTTCGAACCTCGGCAAATGGGGCTCCGCGCGCAACGCCAAGCACTGCATAAGGTTCTTCTGCCACGCCGTGATCTCCCAAATTCCAGCCTAATGAGCTGTCGCAGCCAAATCAGAGGTTTGAAGCCACGTTCATAGTCTAGTAGAGACTTAGGCGCTCTCCACTTACTGTGAAAGGGGGGCTAGCCATTGTGTTGCACGCTTATTCGCTCTTCAAGGCGATAGCCCAACCGACCTGCAGGGCCAAGTTGGCAGATGGACAGCGAAATTTGGGTTTGGATGACACCAAAGTCCGCAAGTTCCTCAGCGGCTGGATAGAGATAGGAAGAGCCCTGAACTTCGATCGTGCGAAGCGGGGTGCCAACCGAATTCAGCATAGATACAAGATAAGCTTCGGCAACGATCGGCTGTGGCACATCCGGCAAAGCCCAACTATCGCCATCCCCGCTAGCACGTCGCACCCATGACAATTGGATGCCACTTTGGCTGCGTCGTGCCCGAAGGTGACAAGGCGACCAAGGCAAAGCGGCATGCCCTGAAAAGCCAGCGTCTACCCGGGTCTCCGCATCTGGCAGCGCGGAAGGGGCTGCAGCCCACTCAAGCGACAGACCCATAAGACTTGGGTCAAAATCAGCAGGCACAAGGGCGGTATCGAGCACCACCAAGCCGCACCCTATTGGTGCAGCAGGGCCGAAAGAACCGCCATGATAGCCACGCACCAGCCCTTCAAGGCGCCACGTCTGGCTGGTTACCCACGTCGTGTCTGTCCAGCTAAAAATGTCAATCACGCCGTCTGGACCATACAGGGCAGCCTTGCCAGTCGTGGGTGGCGCGCTGTTATTGGCAAATTCAACCAAACATCCCGTCGCCAAGCGACGGGAAATGGGTGCAGCAGGCAAAGCCGCTGCCAAGCGTCCATACGTCATAGCGCGGCTGACACTTGCCACGAGCCGGTCAGCTACGCGCACGTCCACGGTCCCCGGCCAAGGGCTGGCAAAAGCACCAACCAAGGGCTTGGGTGCTTGGACCTGCGTGTAGGGCATCGGCAAATCCAAAACGACCAAATCAGGGGGTCCCACAAGCGAAGGCACGTGAGGCTGGGCTTCTATGGCATGGCTGATCAACGGTGCCAGCCGTGGCTGAGGTGCTGTGGTAGCCACCAGCTCTTGCGCCCAAGGCCCTTCTAAGCGATCCACTCGCCACACGGTGCCATCCTCCCAGTCGAACCGATCCCCCGCTTGCAAGCAAGCTGCAATCGCGGGGGCCAGTTTGCCCTGGAGGCGTTCAAATGATGTCGCCGCCGCGACCTGCTGCGCCATGGTCTGTCGGCTTTCCCCATCCGCTACCAAGGGCAAGGTTATGGACAGGGCGAGGCCGCTCGAGCCGGCACCTTCCGTGCGATAGCTGGCAGGTTCAAAGTCGTGTTCGCTCGCATAGGTGGTGACTTGTACATGCGACGGTGCCTCTTGCGGCTGAACAACCCGGGCGATATCCGCCGCTCCTTCTTTCATCTGGAAATCGGATGCTGTCAGCGAGCAAGCAGGCTGTGGCGCTGAGATGTCGACGATCTGCAGCCCCTCAAATCGGGGGTGGGCCTCAAGACCTAAGGGCTGCAAGAGTTGGTCGATCAAGGCACGTGCGGGTGCGGGGCTCTCAACCACATAGCCCTCGACAAAACCTGACACTCCGTCCGTCATGAGGCGGGTCAAGCCAGCCCGTCCGCCAATACCTGCCAATAAGTCCCGCACGGGCAGCCCCCCTGCCCGTCCAGCCAGCCAATGCCCCGTGGCCGCATGGCCACCATCGCCCCACACACTTTGCAACTGTGGGAAGTGTGGGTACGGACGGGCATCCCAGGTCCAAAGGAAGATATGCTCCAGCGCAATCATCGGCCGCCCGTCTATGGCTGAGACGGGGCTGTGGGCCTGCCAATAGGACAAGCTTGCTTCAAGCGCGAGGCGTTGTTCGCCATCATCTCGCGAACCGGTTGAGAATGGCGGTAGACCAGCCTCGGAGGATTTGGGATCGGGGAAAACGCTCGGGCGATTGGCGGCTTTATCGACTGCTGGGAAGCCCAGTTCCATCAGGCGGATCGGCTTGGATTGAGGCACCCAAGGCGTCGGCGAAGTTAGGCGCAGGCCGTTGACCCGCTCAAAATGGGCTTGGCTCCAGAAACTGCGAACATCTTTGACCCGCCAGACCCAAGGCTCTTGATATGCGCCGTCCGTGATCGGCGTGCGGATGCGGGTAAGGCGATTGGCTTCGCTGGCATAATAGAAATCAAATCCTTCGCCGCCCTCGATACCTGCCTGCAACGCTGCCAAGTCGGGTTCAGGTTCACCCGTCCGCCGATCAGTCAAAGGCGGGTACCAATCCAGCCCAATGAAATCGATGTTCGGATCGGCCCATAGGGGGTCAAGCGGGAAACAGAGGTCTTGGGTTCCAGGAGGGTTATATCCGCCATATTCGGTCCAGTCTGCCGCATAGCCGATCTTAACCTGTGGCCCCAAGACTAAGCGTACTTGCGCTGCCAGCGCCTTCAAGGCTGCCACGGCCGGAAATTGCCCCGTTGCGGACCGCACGTGGGTTAAGCCAACAAGCTCGGACCCAATTAGAAAACTTTCCACTCCGCCTGCGGCTTTAGCCAGCATCGCTTGATGCAGGATAAAACGCCGATACGACCATTCAGAAGGGCCTGAATAAACAGGCTCTTGCCCACGTAGGCTAAAATGGCTTGCTGAGGCAGCACCAAAAAAAGCTGAAACTTCGGCTTCAGCCGTGGCGGCTAGAGAAGCGCAGGTGATGCGGCCCCGCCAAGGATAGGCAGGCTGACCCAACCCGCCTTGGAAATTGGGCAATAAATTACCTGCGGGGACATCCATCATGACAAATGGGTTTAAGGTGACTTGATGACCCCGGCTCTTGAGCTCGGTGATTGCCTCAATCACGCTCGCATCTTCTGGCGTGCCGCCATAAGCGGGCCTGCCGTCCGCAGAGGACACCAGATTTGCGTCTGCACGGCTCAGGCCTGCCACCTGCCACGCACGCGGACGGGTCGGTTTGAAAGGTTGATCGACGCGGGGTTCGATGCGGCACTGCCCTGCTCGCAAATCGGTTCCAAACCAAGCTACTACCAAGGACACATGATCGACCCTTGGCAGGTCGCGCGCCAAATTGTCCAACGAGACGCAAAGGTCAGCGCGCGCGCTCTGAACATGCAGGTTTTCAGGTTGCGCCGTTCCAGGTTTCCAGATCGTTTGGACGGGTGTTGTGGCATAGGCAAACTCCCCAGCTCCGGGGATCAAGCAAACCCCTCGTGCAAGTTCCTGCAGGCGTGGGCGATTGGCCTCAGCAGACGTTGCTGCAAGGATTTCCAATGATATGTTGGGAATGCGATCGTTGAACGCCGTGACGGCCAAGTCTTCAAAAACCAGATAGGCAAGACCACGAAAGGCGGGGGCTGCGTCCATGCCTTCAATCGCTTCGATCAAGGGATCAGGTTCTTGGTCCTCGTCGCCTAGATAAAGCCGATAGGTGACTTGGCTGAGATCAAAGACCTCGCCATTCACCCAGACACGACCAATACCGTGAATGGGCCCTTCGCAGAGACCAAGGGCAAAGCTGATGGAGTAGTGGCGCTCAACCACACGCTGCCCACCTTTGCCGCCAATCGTGCGCTTTTTGTCATGCTCTTTGAATTGGGCCGCCCAGATGACTTGGCCCGTCACGCGGGCCCGACCAAAAACAATCGGAATAGCGGCCCCTTCGCCGCCCCCTTGGACTTTCAAGCTCGACAGCCGCGAGGGCTGGATACGCGCAGGGGTTAAACTTGTTACAAGCGCTTGGTCGATTGCGCTGCCAGCCAGCGCCCCTGCGGCCCCGCCGACTGGCCCAAAAAGCGCTGAGCCGATGGTGGAGAGGATAAGACTTGCCATCAAGATCGTCCTTTTTGCTCGACGGATTGTGTGAGAGCGTTGGAATTTGGCCAATCAAAGACGTGCGTTGTGCGGGCCTTGAACCAATTGCCATAGCGATTTTCGACGATTCCGGCCGTCCAATGAGCATGGATAAAGCGCCCCGCCTCTCCCATCAGGCCTGCGTGAACCGGCACACCCCCGGGGCTTTGCGCAAACAGAATCACGCACCCTGGACTTGGTTCTTCACATGGTTGCAGAAACAGATAAGCAGCGGATACGAGGTCGTGCTTCAACGCTGTCCGCGATGGCGCTTTCAGGCCTAAGTCGCGGGCGACACCTTCAATCAAGCCAACACAATCGGTCGCAACGCCGCACTGGCTGGCACCTTCAACATAGGGCGTGCCGAGCCAAGCCCGCGCTAAGCGCATGGCTTCGCTCCTCATCGTCTGCCGCCTGAATTGCCTGCGGGACTGGGGCCTGTGACCGTAATCGCTTCTCCGGGCAAAGTTGGGACGCCGCGGAAGTTTAGCCCATTGCCAAACCGGTTTCGGCAGGTCTCAAAGCGCTTGTCACAGCCTAAACTGAGGGTGACGTTATCCCCCGGGCCCGGCAAAAGCGGCATGGGCTGGGCCAGTCTGATCGCAGCATGACCGCTCATCTGTTCAGCTTGCAGAATAGGCCGCACAAGGCCCGCCGCGCGCCCAGTAGTGACACCCAGCATCCCAGCACGAAGCGCCGTCAAATCGAGGTTCTGTTCCAAAGTCAGGGCTAAAGCGCGGTCGCTCTCAACGGTTAGAATAGTCGCGCTTGCGCTGTAAGCCGGGGCCGTCAGGTCAACGCCGCAGCGGCCATCCCCTAAGCTCGCGTCACAGGTACGGGCGTAAAGCCGACCCACCATCTTGTTCATGGCGGGTTCGAGCGTTTGGATATTCAGTTCAAAGCGACTGCCATGGCAGACAATCGTCTGCACGAAGCCCGACCAGAGTGGGACACTTAAGGTCGGCTCTTGCCAGTCTATCAGATAGGCCTCAACCCGCGCCTGATCCCAAAGGCCGAGCTTGATGTCATCTTCGTCGACCCCTGCCAGCGACAAAGCACCCGAGAGAGCGGCATGGCCGGGGCTGAGCGACAACTCGGTTTCCACCGGGCTTTCGATAACGCTGATCGCGGCTTTGAACAGAGTGCCCCCAACCTGAAGATTGCGGTCATGCTCGGTGGCAGCGACAACCAAGCCGTCCCGCCGGACCAAGCGCCAGCCGCGCGCTAAGCTGGTGACACCTGCGCGCCACTTTGCGTCCAAGGGCGATGGCAGAGACCTCATAGCAAGATCTCCAGCAAGGCCAACGAGATCACGCGGCCTGCCTCAAAGGCATCATGGGCAATGTCGAGACGGTCGCTATCAAAGCGGACTGGCGTATCAAAACAAAACCCTGCCCGCACAGGCTGTCCAGCGGTAGGGGCGGTCGATAAGGTTATAAGACCTGATTGCGTTTCAACGGAGAAGGCTGAAGCGGCTAGCTCCGCCCCAGCCACCGCGACCCTGACGCTGCTTAAGATCGGCAAATGGATTGGGCGCACGCTGCTGCTAACCGCATCGCCATAGGTTTTTTGCAACTGAAACGTCTTTAGATTGCCGTTGCCGACACCTAAAAGCTGGTCGAATGGCTGAGGGGCCTGTGACGGGCGACAGCTTTTGTGATCGGCCGGATCGGAAAAACGAAAGCCGTGTAAGCGGCCCAAACGCGCTTCAAAAAAGGCCGTGATTTCTGCAAGATCATCTAGGTTACGGATCGCTGAGCCGACCTCCCAGCGCCGACGTGAACGCGACAAGCAGGTGTTGCGCACCTCACGCCCATTCGCCAAGGCCACGACTTCGGTCACCCGTTCGGGGCCTCCAACTGCGCCACGCGCCAATTTGAGAGGGAAGCTGATATTGTGAAAGGCGGTCATAGCAAGCTTCCTCCACGTTGAACGGCGCGCGCTAAGGCTGCGGCGACTTGGGTGGAGGAGCGCTTTGCATCTGCCAGATTGCTGCCAGGGGCCATGTTGATCGTAATGTTGATCGGCTGAACGCCTTGGTTTGGCACGATTTGGCCTGAGGATGCGGGCATAAATAACTCCGGCCCGCGCTCGCCAACCAAATAAGCCCCGCCCGATATCACAGGGCCGCCATCGGCCCGCGCACCGGCTTGTGGGAGGCTTTGTACAATTTGCAAAAAGGCCGCTTCTAAGGGCTTTGTGACAAGGCGGTCCAGCGCCAGATTGGACAAATCGCGCACCAAACTGGCGGCAAGGCCTCGCACCGAGATCTCGCCACTTCGTGCGGCTTCTGCCAGCGAAGCGGAAACCCGTTTGCCCGCCTTGGCGAAGGCATCGCCCAAGGCATCGGCAGCGGCTTGGGCTGGCCCGGTCGCAAACGCGTCGAGACTGTCGGCTGCGCTCTGCAAGCTATCGTCAAATGAATTATTCTTCATTGATGTCATCTAGTGGGATCTCCACATCTGGAAAGCGAAGCGATAAGTCGGTCAGGTCAGCCCGGTTCATTCTGGCTTGGGTGCCCTTATTGGGCCCCACGAGGGCGCGCCATTCGGCAATGGACAGTTCCCAAAAGGACTGCGGACCTATGCCGAGGCTGACCGCTTGGTTGAGCAGCATGGGCCACGGCAACAAGCTCATGCGCCCGCTCCTTCAAACGCCTGCGAGATGGCCTTTGCCGCCTCTGTCGGACGTATTTGCGCCTTGGCAAGTTCTTCCGGTGTCATCGATGCACTGCACAACAACGCGGAGATAATCACCAAAACGTCCTGGCTCGAAAGGCGAGCGAGACGAGCCTCTAGGGTCTCTAAGCTATTGACTTCAAAGGCCGCTTCAAGACGCGCGAGTGCCCCCATAGTCAAGCACAGGATCAATGGACGGCCATCGACATGCAAAACGGCCTCGCCACGTGCAGGATTGATCAGCCCGGTCATAGCGCAACAAATCCCAGTTCACCGGCGCTAATCAGCGTCATTGAAAAGGTCGCCTCGCCATCATGGGCACCGCCATATTCCAGCGCTGCGATCTGAAACGGGCCTTCCAGCGTGCCAAAATCTGGGATGATTAGCCGCCAGATCCTGCGATCTTGGCTAAAGAAACTCGTGCGTACCAGCGCATCAGAAGCAGCATCTTTGAACACACCGCTTCCACTGACGCTGGCTTCCTTCAGGCCGGCCCCGGCCAAAAGCTCACGCCAAGCATTGGGGCTATCCGCAGAGGTGGCATCCACAGATTTTGCCGACAGCGCGATGGTTTTGGCGCGCAGACCAGCAATCGTTACAAAATTGGGCGTTGTGGCCCCATCTGATATCTTGAGAAGGACGTCACGTCCCGCTTGTCCGGCCATCTCGGCCTCCCTAATGAAAAAATGTTCAGATACGGTCTGCGATGATTTTCAAACGCACCATTCCGAGCCAAGAGCGCCCGTCCGCACTGCGCAGGACATCGCTATAGAGCGGTAGGATCATCACAATGCGCGCGCCCAGGGTGCTGGGCTTTGCTACTGAAGCACAGGTGGCGAGCGCGGCGACGGCTTGGCGGGCGATATCCGCCCCCGACTGACGGCAGACGACCTCTAACGTCGCTATATGCTCATCACTCTGCACCAGAGATGCATCAATCGGTCTGCTCTCCCAACGCCGCCAGACGGCAAAGGGGAAAGCAGTCAGCTTCACAGGTGCCTCGACCAATCGGACAGGATTTCCCAAGACCGCTTGAACCGCTGGGTCCGCCCGAAACACCCCATCCAATGCCTGTTGGCAGGCGAGCGCGGTCATAGCTTGATCCTTTGAAAGAACTGATCCCACAGTGCCTTTTTACCAGACGCAGGCACGGGGCCGTCGCCATCGCGACGCGCAATGGCCTCCGCAACGGCTTCAAGAATGGCCAATCGATGCGCATGAGGAACCAGCACGCTGGTCGCGTAGCCTGCTTGATATTCGACACTGAGGTCGTTCATTGGCTGGTTCAAAGCGAATTTGCCATCGATCAGGCTAAGGGTGCCAGTTGGCGCATCCGCCAAGGTGCCGGACGGCAAGATCGATTTTACTGCGTGCAAAGCGGTAACCGGGCCAGTCGCCGGGATCAGAAATCCCGGCGATAAGGACCCAAGGAAATTCTGACGCAGGCGACGTGTCAGAAGCGCATGCCCGGTCCGCGCTTCAAAGGCTTCGCGCGCCGCAGAGATAAATAGATTAAGCAGAGCGTCATCGCCTTGCGTGCCGATCCGAAGATAGGTGCGCACATCAGACAGGGACACGGGCTCCCCCACTGGAGGGATCAGAATTTCCAGGGCCATCGAATGCTGCCTTAGCTGACGGTGAATTTGAGCAATTTGATCGCGTCGAAGTTCTGAATCCCGCCGCCTAAGCGTTTGGTGACATAAAACATGACGAACGGCTTGGCGGTGTAAGGATCGCGCAAGACCCGCACATCGGCCCGATCAACAATCAAATAGCCCTTTTCAAAATCACCAAAGGCGATTGCGAGACCGCTGGCGCTAACGTCGGGCATGTCCTCGCACTCAACAACCGGGAAACCCAAAAGCGTGGCGGGCTGGCCTGCGACCAAGGACGGCTGCCAAATATATTGGCCAGTGGTATCCTTGAATTTGCGCACCAAACCTACCGTTCGGCGGTTCATCAAGAAGCTGGCATTGGCCCGGTAGGGCGTTCTTGGGGCATAAGTTAGATCGACCAATTTATCGACTGGATTGGTGGCTGGAAACGCGCCTGCAACACCCGACGCCAGATAGCCAAGCTGGCCCCAAGTTGCGGTTGCATCGGGTGCTGCTGTATAAGCCAACAGGCCCTTGGGTTTATTGACCCCATCACCTGAGATGAAAGCGATGCTTTCAGCGCTCGAGAAGCTTTCGGCAATCTCGCCCGCCAACCATTGATCCATGTCGAGCAGCGCATCATCAAGAAGCGTCTGTGTTGCTGCCGCCATGGCATAAATTTCGCCCATCGGAAAGGAGAGGAGGTCCAAAGATGGCGTCGCGGTTTCGGTGCGTGTGCCGGTTTCGGCAACCCAACCTACTGCAGGGGCTGAAATGGCAATCGGCTTGCGAAAGATGGTGGCGGAAGTTGTGCGAATGGAGGCCAAACGGCGCATGGGCGAGGAGGCAAAAATGCGCCGATCAATCGTGGCCTGTACCTCTGGCGGGGCAACGTGGCCGCCATCTGCGGCTACGCCTACTGACAAGGATTTGGCTTCAATCGCCGCTAGCGCACTTTCATCGCCGCGGCGCATAAAGCCTGCCCAAGCGGCCTTTGCCTCTTGCCGATCTAAGTCAGCAGCTGGCTGGGCGCCAGGGCGAAGGCCAGCCAAGGACAGGCGGTCCAAACTGGCTTGAGCGCGGGTTAGGCTTCGATCAATGCGATCAACTTTTTCTTCCAACAATACATCGGCTGACGACTTTTGTTCAATTTCAGCCAGTCTTTGGTCGTTTGCAGAGCGAAAGGCCTCAAATGCTGACATAAGTTCGTTATGAGCCGCCCGCACTTCGGGCGACTGAGTCATTTTCGTTTCCATGGACTTCTCCGTTAGGCCGCCGGAGCGGCAGGGGGTTGAACGCGACGCGCAAGGTCCGCAGGCACTGACGGCCTTGTGGATGGGGATGGGCCGCGCACGCGAAACCGGGCGCGCGGCAGCATAGGAAAAGTGACGATTGAGACTTCGCGCAGATCAATCGTCTTCAAAGTGCGCCCGCCAGAAGGACGTGGCGTGGCTTCCAAAGTGCGAAAGCCAATCGAAAGACCATCAGCTAGCCCTGCTTGGATCAAGGCGACGATCTTTTGGGTTTTCGGATGATTGGGCTCAACTAGCCCCCGCATCCAAAGACCCGATTGGTCCTCAACCGCCTCAATCCAGCGGCCAATCGGACGATCGGGATCATGCTGGTAGAGCATGCGGATGGATGACGCGGGAAGGCGCTGAAGCGATGCTTGAAAGGCACCGCGCGCTACCACGTCGCCTGCCAAATCTGGCAGTCCAAATAGGCTCGCATACCCCGAAATGATCAAAGGTTGGGTCATTTGCCCTCCTGATCAATGTAGTTTTCAATCCGATCAAGGCTGGAGCCGACAGCTGCCATCTGCGCTTCAATTCGCGCCATGCGCTCCAAGATTGGCTGTTGGAGCTTGATCTCAGATTCGAGATTGTCGAGCCTTTGAGCGGCGGCCCCAACCCAGAGAAGCGCTGCAATGGCTTGCAATACGAGGGTTAGGAGAATGGCTAAGGTCAGCCGGAAGTCTGAGGCTTGGCGGAGGGTGGTCGATGCGCTTTGGTCAAGCATTAGCGATCCCCTGCAGCTGGTGCTAAGTCCGCAGGCTCGAGGCCAGCCAAAGCGCGCTTTTCTTGGGACGTCAGGAAAGAGGTCGCCTCAAGTCGCGCCCAAAAAGTCTCTCGTTCGGCCGAAAGCGCGGGAACATCATCCAAGTCTGGCCGGATTAGCAGCGGCTCGTCACTCCACGGGCTTAGCCAAGCGGCCAAAGCAGCGGAAGCTTTGGACACCAAAGGCACAATGGTTTGCCGCCAAAAGGCTGTGTTGGCCTCTTTATAATTGGCATAGGTGGCATCGCCTGGAATACCTAGAAGCATTGGCGGCACGCCAAAGGCCAACGCAATGTCGCGCGCAGCGGCGCGGCGCGCCTCGACAAAGTCCATCTCCGCTGGCGTCAGGCTCACGCAGGTCCATTCTAGACCGCCTTCCAGCAACAGCGGGCGACCCGCATTGGCGGCACCAGTATGGGCTTGGCTGAGCTCAGCTTTGAGGCGCTCAAATTGGTCTTCACTTAGGCGCTCCGCACCCGGCACACCACGATAGACCAAGGCCCCAGATGGCCGGGCGGCATTGTCAATCAGAGCCTTGTTCCAAGCCCCGCCTGCATTGTGAATATCCACCGCAATGGCAGCAGCTTCCAACGGCGACTGACCATAGAGGTCGTCGGTTGGATTGAAGAGCTTAAGGTGACACATGGGTGAGCGCCCAGTTGCGGCATCGCGCCACAGCCGCCGTTTGATGCCATTGGCTTCATGCTCCCATCCGGTCGGCCAACCCGAAGCCCCCGGAATAATGCGAACCCGGTCAGGCCGAAGCGCACAAATCTCGCGCGGCTCCCCTTCTAGCGCGACAAGTTCCAGCCAGCCGTTTCCAGCAATCTGTAGGTGGCCAAAGAAGGCCTCCAGCAACTCTGGCCCGGATTGTTCTGGATTTGGGCGTTCCAAAAGGGCGGTAAAGCCGTGCGGCTTGCCGCCGCGATCCGTGATGTGCAGCGGCACTGAGGCGGCAGCTTCTGCGACCAACCGGACGCAGCGATAGGCGATCGCATTGCGCTGAAATCCTTCTCGCGCCAGCGCCCCATAGTCGCGCGGCGTCCAAACCGGACGACCGGGACTGGTATAGGCTAGGAGCGAAGAGCCCATTTTGGCTTCAGGTCGAGGCTCTGATGCGCTGGGTTTTGACTTTGAAAAGCGGGCAAAAAGAGGGAGTACGGCCATGACTGAGTATCCGTTCATAAACTACGGGCGGAAGGGCTGGGCCCTTGATCGAGGATGAGGTCGGTTAGAGCCCAGACGAGCGCATCAACCCGGTCTGGCGACCCCGTGAAGCCTGGCGCGCCAAAGCTACACATCTGGTCCTCCAGCTCTCGGAAGTGAGCCCCATGGCAGACGCGGTCCTGGGCGTAGAGGAGCGCGATAGGCTCGGCGCGGGCGCGCTTGCCATGGCTGGCGTGGACCAAACGGATGGGGGCAAGCGGGACCGCGAGGCGCAAAACGGTGCGCACCATCTCGCCGCCTTGATTGGCCTCGGCAATAATCACATTTGCGTTGAAGTGCTGATAGGCTTCTGCCACCACGGCGGCCCATTCAGAAGGTTGCATGCCTTGCCGGGATAAATCAGCCAGCACGATTGCGCGACGTTGATGTCCTTCCCCCGCTGCGGCAGCAACAATGATCCCGCAATAATCGGAATTGGCCCCTACGCTGACAGGAGGATCAACGGCGACAACAACACGGTCATAGGCTTCGCCCACATGATGAGCCCGTGCCGCAGCAACTTGGTCACGCGTCCACAGCGCGCCTTCTGGGTCTTCAACCAGGTCGCCTTCCAATTCCTGCCGTGCCCAAACAGACCCGTGCCAGCGCGCCGCCAGATCTTCAGCAAATCCCTGTGACAAGAAGTGTCGGTTGTGTCGCGTGGCGGAGCGGGTGACGATACAGGTTGGGTCAGCGATCAACTGCTTGAGAGCCGGAATCGGTCTTGGTGTCGTCGAAAGCACGAGTTGGGGGTTTTGACCCAAGCGCAGCGCAGGTCTCAATGTCGCGAAAACAGCGTCTGGCTTTGACCAAGCGGCCATTTCATCGCCCCAGGCCCCATCAAATTGTGGCCCGCGCAAGCTGTCAGGATCTTCAGCAGAAAAGAGAAGCGCATAACCGCCATTGGGCCACACCAGCCGCCGGCGCGAGACTTCAAATTGCGGCCGCTCTCGACGACTGGCAATGGCTCGGAGGCCAGACTGACCTTCGACCATTACATCGCGCACATCAGCGAAGGTCGGGCCAATCAATGCCATACGGGTGCAAACAGCGTTTTCCATCCGCTCACGCACCCACTCGGCGGCAGTTCTTGTCTTGCCGGAGCCACGTCCACCAAGGATGAGCCACGTGCGCCAGCCTTGTGGCGGCGAGAGTTGACTGGTGCGTGCCCAAAAGGGCCAGAATCGTTGCAAGCGCTTGATTTGCTTTTCGCCGACCCGTTGGACGAATTCCTGACGTTTGTGCTCCGGCAGACTGGCCACATGGTTGAAACGCCAGCGAAACGCCGCGCGCTGCGTTAATGGCCGGGTTGTTTTGCGGGTCGCACTGCCTGTCACGTCGCATGTCTTTCTCCAAAAGCGCCTAATGGCGCGGGCCGTTGGTGGCGAAGACAAGAATGACGGTAGGTAGAGGTCGGTCTGAGAGAAAGCGGACCATGATGGTCAGCCACCTGGCCAAAAGCCTGAAAAATCGGGATTTTGATCGCCATAAATGCCGCTTTCTACATGGATAAAGCTTGACCCGTCGGGCGGATCAGCGGCGTTCTGCGGCTTCATTTTAAGGACGGGTTTCAGGCTGATGCAGGGCGTCTTTCGCGCGGACCTATTAGAGCGCAAAGCCAAGATCAAAGCCTATCATATGCGCTTACTGACCATTCTGGCCGTCAGCGTAATCGTCTTGGTTTGCCTGACAACTTACGCAACCTGGCGGCACTTTCTATCAGATTTGCCCAAGATTGCTTCAAACGAAGAAATCTGGACAGCGAACCGTAAGCCCAGTCTTGAAATGGTCGATGCCACGGGCGAAACCATTACAATCCGCGGACCGCGCTATGGACGTAGAGTCAGCGTGGATGCCCTGCCCGCCCATGTGTTGCAGGCGTTTCTAGCGGTCGAAGACGCGCGCTTTTTTGAGCATGGGGGCGTCGACTTGTGGTCGATTGGTCGGGCGGTGTTTGAAAACTTGACCGCTGGTCATACCGTCCAAGGCGCTTCGACCATCACGCAGCAATTGGTCAAAAACGTTTATCTAAGTCCTGAGCAGACTTTTAAGCGTAAGCTACAGGAAATGGTTTTGGCGTGGCAGATCGATAGCCGCCTGACAAAGAAGCAAATCCTCGAAATCTATCTCAACCGCATCTACTTCGGCCAGAATGCTTATGGGATTGATGCGGCCGCCTGGCGCTTCTTCTCCAAGCATCCAAGTAAGCTGACCTTATCAGAGGCAGCCATGCTTGCAGGTCTGCCCAAGGCACCAGGCCGTTTGGCCGTGGACTTGACCGCAGCACCAGCAATTGAGCGACGCGCGGTTGTGTTGCAGCGTATGGTGGCGGCGGGCTTTATCACCCAAGCCCAAGCGGACGCGACCATGCGTACGCCAGTCGCTTTGCATGTAACAGCCGACATTCCCGAAGGTCAAATGGGCTATGTCATTGATATGGCACAAAAAGAGGTTGAAAGCGTCGGCAAAGAAGTTGCCCCAGACCGCATTCTGCGCTTGACCGTCGATGCCAAGATGCAGGCGGCAGCCGTGCAAGCTGTGCAAGCGCTGGTGGGTGACGGAACGGGTACCGGCGTCACTCAAGCCGCCTTAATTGCGATGGATCGGCAAGGGCGCATCCTCGCCATAGTCGGCGGCCGTAATTATGAGGAAAGCAAGTATAATCGCGCCACAATGGCCAAGCGCCAGCCAGGCTCCAGCTTTAAGCCCTTTGTCTATGCTGCCGCGCTGGAAAAAGGCATGACGCCCGATACCATCCGAGTGGATAAACCGATTAGTTTTGGCGGTTGGCGGCCCCGCAATTTCAATGGTGGCTATTCCGGTGCCATGAGCCTGTCGACGGCACTGACCCGCTCCATCAACACCATTGCCGTCCAGTTGGCCTCCGAAGTTGGGGTTGATCGCCTGATCCTCTTGGCTCAGCGTCTTGGGATTGACAGCGAGTTGCCACGCAATCTGTCGATCTCCTTGGGTGCGGGTGAAGTAACCTTGCTGGACATGACGCGCGCCTATGCCACCTTGGCCAATGATGGGGTGCGGGTTGATCCCTATTTGATCGAGCGGATCGACACAACACGCGGCACTGTCGCGTTCCAGCGCGAAAACAAAGCGCCTGTCCAAGTCTATGAACCCCTGCGCGCCCGTCAAATGACTGCCATGCTGGCCGATGTGGTTGCCTTTGGCACAGGTAAGCGTGCGCGCCTGCCGGGTGGTCGCGAAGCCGCTGGCAAAACGGGCACCTCGCAGAATTTTCGCGATGCTTGGTTTGTTGGCTATACGTCTGACATCATTTGTGGTGTCTGGGTTGGCAACGATAGTTCTAGCCCGATGAATGGTGTCACTGGCGGCACCTTGCCCGCGCTGATCTGGGAAGACTTCATGGCCGCTGCCCATGAGGGCAAGCCACTCTCGCCGCTCCCTACTTTGGACGATTTGAAGCGGCCCAGCCCCAACACCTTAGCGGCATTTTATGAGAGTTTGGCCGATATGTTTGCCGCAGCGGGCGGGCAGGATGTGGCTGCCCTGCCCGCATTACGCAAATTGCCTAGCCCGACGGCCCCTACGCCTTCACCGGCACCTGCACCAGCCACCAACATTGGACGTTAAACGTAGGCAGCCTGACGCGCGGCGAGGATCATGTCGGAGGCTTTTTCTGCGATCATGATTGTCGGCGCATTGGTATTGCCCGAAATCAGTCGGGGCATGATGGAAGCATCAACAACGCGAAGGCCTTCCACCCCGATTACCCGAAGCTGGGGGTCCACAACAGCCATCGGGTCGCGCCCCATTTTGGCGGTGCCAACTGGGTGATAAATGGTCGAGCCGGTTTCACGGGCGTAGGCTAGGAATTGCTCATCACTGATAACGCCAGTGCCCGGCTCCATCTCCGCTTCGATGAGGCCTGCCAAGGACGGTGCTTCAGCCATCCGACGACCAATTTTCAAGCCTTCAACAATGGTTTGCTGGTCAAGGCTATCGGCCAGATAATTTGGCCAGATGCCTGCATGCTGACTTGGATCAGCCGACTTGATTTGAATGCGGCCTGTGCTCTCAGGACGCAATTGGCATGGCGCAATGGTTAGGCCGGGTTGATCTTCCAGCACCATTTTCTGTTCTTCAAATAGCTTCTTCTGATCCATCGTCGCAGGCAGAATGTGATATTGCACGTCTGGCGTTTCGAGGTCTGGGCGCGTCTTTACAAAGGCTGCGATATGGGCCGCCGATAAGGTCAAAAGGCCTTTGCGTTGGAACAGGAACTTGAAGACCTCACCAACAAAGGTCAAGCCCTTAGTCATTTCATTGACGGACTTCACACCCGCTTTCAAGCGATAGCGCATGCCTACCACATAGTGGTCGCGCAAATTCTCACCGACACCTGGCGCATCGACTTTAACTTCAATGCCATGGCTTTGGAGTAAGGCGGCTGGGCCGATGCCTGACAATTGCAACAATTGTGGTGAGTTAATCGCCCCACCTGACAAGATAACCTCGTGCTTGGCAGAGGCGGTAATCAAGTCGCCATCGACGGAGAATAAAACCCCTATCGCCCGCTTGCCATCAAACAAAACCTTGTGTGCCAAAGCATGGGTGCGGATTGTCAGATTTGCTCGGTGCTTTACAGGATTGAGATACGCCACAGCCGCAGAGCAGCGCATGCCGTTTTTTACCGTCAATTGGTAATAGCCAATGCCCTCTTGGTTCTCGCCATTGACGTCATCATTGCGCGGAATGCCTGCTTCAATCCCCGCCTGAATGACGGCATCGGAGACCGGATGCTTTTGGGTGACATCCGACACATTTAAGGGACCACCTGTGGCATGGCCGTCCATGCCAGAGCGCTCTTGGTTTTGCGACTTAAGGAAATAGGGCGCGCAATCATCCCAGCCCCACCCTTCGCAACCCAATTGCCGCCAGATGTCATAGTCGCGCTGTTGGCCGCGAATATAGAGAAGGCCATTGATCGAGCTCGACCCACCCAGAACCTTACCGCGTGGCCACACATGTTGGCGGCCGTTGGTGCCAGGGTCTTCTTCCGTCTGATAGAGCCAATTGACCTTGGGATCTTTCAAAGTCTCGGCATAGCCGACCGGGATATGAATCAAGGGCGACGTATCTTTCCCGCCTGCCTCTAACAGCAAGACACGGATTTTAGGATCGGCGGTGAGACGATTTGCCAAAACACAACCCGCGCTACCCGCGCCAATGATGATGTAGTCATAGGTTTCGCCCGCAGGCTGATTGGCTTCGCTCATCCCAGTATCCTCTGTTTTTGCTTTGATTTGGCCACAGCTTAGACAAGACCGATCTAAATGAAAGCGCTTTCTAGCCTCCTCCGAAGAAAATGACACAGCCGTCAACATGACGTAGCGTAAACTTAGAGCTTGACGTAGCGGAAATCTGTTTTAATTGTTATAACACTGACCAGCAAATCAGCTGTTCAGCTCCAGATTTAGGAGATAGCGCCTTGACACAGTCTCAAGCCCTCGCACCACCAACCCAAAAAATGCTGTATCGCACGGCCGCTCTTACCGGGTCAGGAATCCTCTGGCTCGGCCTCGGCTATCTCGCTCTGACCTATGCTCCCACGATTCAAGAACTACAAATCCCTGATCCGCCTGTGATTAAGGTCGACCCACGGGTGCCGCCAAAGCCGGTCATCCCGCCCAAACTTGAGCCAGTTAAGGCCACCAAAAGTCAACCAATTCAGCAACCCCCAATCAACGAGCCAACTCTGACAGAGCGGCCCACCACCGGAGTGTTGCCTTTAGCTCCTGTCGACAGCCTGCCGATTGGGCCAGTCAGTGAGGGGCCAGTTGCGATTACAGGGGGCGAGGCAACACTCGGCTCCGTTACTACTCTGCCGCAGGCCGAACCCGAGACCACCCCTGCCCCCCGCCTCATCATCGACCCAATCCGGCAAGCAGGTGCCAATCCAGCCTTTCCGAGAAAGGCGCTCGACCGGGAAATCTCCGGCGAAGTGACCTTGAGCTTTACCGTTACAGCCCAAGGCAAGGTCGCCAATCTCATGGTGGTGAATGAGGCACCGAAGGGCTATGGGTTTGCCGAGGCCGCGCGCAAAGCGGTGGAAGCATGGACCTTCCAACCCCAAACGATCAACGGGATCGCGGTCGCTTATCCTGCCCGCTATACGATCAGCTTCAAGCTAGAGGATTAAGGCTTAGCCAAACGGGTCGTGGCGTCGGCCGAAGCTGCCGCCATGACCCGCTCCAAAGCTTGCCCTGCATCGAAGCGATTGGCTGCTGCGGCAATCGCGATTGGCTTTTCGGGATCAAAACTCAACTCTGCCAGCCAATATGTATTCGACCCATTATGCCAGAGACGACCGTCTGGGCGCTTCACCCAGCCAAAGGCGTAATTGCCGGCGTATGGCGGCGTATGTAAGTATTGCCAAGTTTCGGTCTTGAGGTAATCCGTACGCTGTCCCTGATGGCCGAGACTATGCGCAAGTCCAAAGGCGAGAAGGTCTGGGATGGAGATGTGGACGCCACCCGCAGGAGCCATCGAGGCGGGATTGTCGGCCCCCGCACCAACACCGACAGCCAGGAGACGGCCACCTAGCAAGGCCTTGCGGTGACCTTGTGGATTGCCTAGCGCTGGCGGACCAAAACCAGCGGAAGCGAGTTTCAGCGGTTTGAACACCTCCTCCATCATCAAGTCTTCATAGACTTTACCTGTGATTGCCTCACAAAGGGCCCCCGTCAGAACATAACCATTATTGGGATAAACCATGCCTGTCTGCGGTTTGAGGGCAAAAGCCTTCGCGACCCAAGTCGCGCGGCCGTCCTTGGGCGAATTGGCACCCGACTGCGCCACCATGTCGAGCGGCAATAGATTGGTCGGCATGCCGGTTTGACCCGTCATCAAATGGGCCAGCGTCCTGTCGCGGTAAGGCGCTAACATATCGGGCGCAAGTGTGCCAAAGGCATCGCCCAATTTCATATCCCAAGAAAGCAGTCCGCGCTCCACAAGGCGGGCAACCAAAGTTGCGGTCATGGATTTCGTGATGGAGCCCACATGCCAAAGCTGGCCTTCGCGCGCGGGCGTGGTGTCGGTCACGGTCAAACTGCCGGCAACAACTTCGCGGCCTATTCGGGTTTTTCCGCGTAGCACCCGGAAGCCACCCACGAGGGCCGGGATTTGATACTTGGCTTGGCCCGCTGTGACTTCTGCCGATAGGTCACCGAGGTCTTTGAGCACACTTTTTTCTGGGACGGCCCCTTCTGCCAAGCGCGACAAAGTAAGGGGAAGCGCGCTGCCCTGCGACCAAGTGCCTTCCAAAAGACCCTTCTCTGAGAGGGTGAGCACAAGACGTCCTTTGATCGAAGAGAAGGTCACATCCAATGCTGCTTCACTGACCGTCCCGGCATCTGCGGGGATCGGCTGATTACCTTGGTCAACGGAAAAAAGCACGGGCAATTGACCGTCTTGAACCACCAAGACCAGTCGCAGGGTCGCAGAACCTGCAACCAATTGCCCGCCCCAACGACCGTTTAAGCCCACGGCGGGTTTTGCTTGTGCGGGTTTCAAGGGCCCAAACAGCGAGGCGGCAAAAGGAATAGACGCGACCAAAGACTGGAGAGACGTGCGACGCGAAACCATAGGCAATCCCATTCAAGAAAAAGGGCTGATTTGCGATCAATCCATACCTAAAAAGGCATTCACCGTCAGCCGACCGGTCGCAGGATTTGGATCGAAAGCAAAGTCTTTTGGGATGTAAGCACAGTGTAGGCTGGAACTGAGGTAAACTACCATGCGGTTAAAGCGCGCTTCAACGCGGCCAATCATCTCGTAAATCGGGCTGGTCTCATCAACATAAGCAGCGCTTGGCATGCCATGGCTCGCAACATCGGCATGAAGCGCCGCTTCGAATGCCTGGAAGCGGCCCGCATCCACGCTTTCAAATCCGGTGCTGCGTTGCCGATAAAAGGCCGTCCCTCCTTGGTTTTCACCTTGGCAAAGATAGAGAAGGGCTGCCACGCGGCCATATTCGAGGCTGTCGAAATGCGGCAAGCGCTGGATCGGTTGAAGCTGATCTGGGGGCGTCGTCACAAGGGAAAAATTGCATTCTCTGAGACCTGCTCGACCCGTATAATCAAAACAGCGCGGAAGAATTTCAGATAACGGACCCAATAGGGTTTGAAAGCACGACGGCGGCACAGGCGCGCGGATCCCGGGATAAAAGGGACCGTTAGGCGCAAACGCTGGTCCTGCCAGCGCGAGGTCGATCATCGCGTCGGGATCGGGCAGATAATCATCGAGCACAACCAGTTTGATGGGCTCTTGCCCAAAGTGATAGACCTGTGCACGCCGCCCGTGCGTCAGAAAAACCTCAACCGGATTTTGCGGTAGCCCGTCCATCACATCCCGTCGGAAACGGTGCGACAATAATCCTGTGCGCGTTCACCCTGCACGCGCTTGAAAGCCTCTGCGCTGGGGGCCAAACGGCGGACCAGCAAAAGCCCTTTGTCACTCGGCAGACTAACTACCTCTTCGCCAGGCTTTGCCGCAATTGGTGAGCGAGCCGATACGATCATGATATGGGCACCTTCCGGCCCGATTTTGCGGTCATTCAGGGTGAAGACATTGTCTGTATTACCGGCGTAGAAAGCCGCAGAAGTATAGTCCGCACCTTTACCGATAAACACCCGAACCGACCCGTTTGAGAGATCAAGGGCGCAGGTGGAATAGGCAAGATCTGGCGATGAGCGCACGATCTGTTGGTTTTGCGGGGTGACCATATTGCCGTGCGCAAGGCGATTAGTGCCACCGGAGGCTTCGGCGATCCGCTTCATAGCGATGTTCATGATCACACTCGGGATCAGACCGATGGTCAATAAATGTCCTAAAACCGCCAACAAAGCGCCAAAGGCTAAGGGCTTCAGCCAGCCAGGCTTTTTTTTGTCTTGAGCCATTAGTTTGCCCCCCCTGAAGCTGGAGTTTGGGTACAGGTAATCTTCTTGACGCTCGGAAGCTTCAAGGCCTGCAAAGCCGACTTCTCAACCGATTGCGGATTGTAAAGGCGGATCGTCAAAGAATAGGTGCCAACGCCCTTGCTGGACAGCCAAGGCCCGGGCGTTGCAGGCCGGGTGGCGCTTAGTGTTCCAGTCCAAGCCGTTGCAGGCGCGATAAGGGCGCGCGTGGCATCAATGGAGCTTGCCCCATCGGTATTGACGGGCAACATCTGATCGGCCCCGTAAATCGTGATCGACCACCAGCGTGTCGGGATCGCCTGACCGCTGAGGGCATAGGTGCAGCCCTCAACTAATTTGGCCCCATCATCATCGACGTCGCGGTTGAAATAGACCGTCTCTTCCTTGGTGAGCGCCAACAAGCCGACACGCGCGATCGTAGCTCGAACCCAGGGGTTCGCAGCAGCTGCGCCTACGGTTGGGTCAGTTGACCAGCGGCCAGAGGTGATGTTGGCATCTCTAAACAAGCCGCCGGAGACACCGAGCGCCGAGCCCACACCAATCCCTAAGCCCAAGGCGCCGCAGATAAGCCATCGCCACATAGGCATCCTCCCCCTGATTTTTCATCTTGGAGTCAGCTTACGCAACTAGGCAGGAAAGAACAGGGGTTCTTTGCACAACTGGGTGAGGCTTAAGCTTTGGCAATAGCGAGGCAGAGCTCTCGCCCGATCAAGGCAGCTGTACCGACATCGCCATAGTCCCAGCGTAAAACGAGCGCTTTTGCGCGTAAACTCAAAAACGGTGCCTCCCCGCCTGCCGCAGACATGGCCAATGCAGGCCCAAGCTTTGCAGACCAAAGAAGGGCTGGGTCGCGGTCTGTTGCCCAAGCCAGCCCATCTACGCCACCGGGCGCAGGCACCGGGGTTAGGGTGCCATCGGATGGCAAAGCAAAGGGCCAAGGTGCGGCCTTTGGCGCAAAGATCAGACTAAGGGGGGCTGCTTGCTTCAGCCGAATAACCAGGAAAACCTGCGCGCCGGATTGGACCGCTGCTATAGCAAGACCTTGTACCCGCCCCGTCATCGCATCTTGTACGTCACGAGGCACAAGCGCGCGCAGACCGGCATCTTCGGCGTCGGATAAGGCCGCTTGAATGGCAGCGTCATTGACAATGGCCATTGTTTGAACCCGTGCGCCACCACCCTCACGGGCACCCGCCGCCATCAGACGCCATAGCGCGATAGCTCCCGCCCCGGTTGAAGCGAGAACCAGCAACAATACGAAAGCGCCTGCGCCGTACGACACAAATCCGGGTGCATTGAGTGCCAAAGGTGCCAGCAAGGCGAGCAAGAGAAAGGCCAAGAGCAGGCCGCCCGCAGACAGGGCGATCAATCCCCCTTCATGCCCCGTGCGCGCCTTGGCCGCGTCAAAGCCATCACGCAAATTCTGCAGGAGAAATTTAGGGTTTAAAAGGAAAGGTGCGCGCGCCATAGCCTAGTGATGACGTGACTCTGCCAGTTTGTGAAATCGGATGCTTAAGTCAGATTCAGACTCGGTCAAAATAGCGCGCCAGCACGCCTTCATAAATGTCCGTCAGGGTCTCAATATCGCGGGTCTCCACCCGTTCATTGACTTGGTGCATGGTCGCGCCGACCAAGCCAAACTCACACACCGGGCAATAATCCTTGATGAAGCGCGCATCCGATGTGCCGCCCGTGGTCGACAATTCGGGCCTGCGGCCTGTTACCGCCTCGCACGATTCTTGGATAAGGTGGGTCAAAAGACCTGGTGGGGTGAAAAAGGCTTCGCCGGAAACCATGATGGATAGATCAATCTTGCCATTGAACCCGGCTTCGATGCGCTGGGCTTCGGCGAGCAGCCAGTTGGAGAGGCTTTCGCCCGTGTGGGCCGTATTAAAGCGGATATTGAAGCGGGCTGTAGCCCTTTCTGGGATCACATTGGTCGCTGGATTGCCGACGTCCATGGTCACAACTTCCAGATTGGACGGCTGGAAACCTTCGGCCCCGTCATCTAGTTTATGGCTCTGGATCTGGTGCAAGAAACCGATCAAGGCGCGCACAGGATTCGCCGCCTTATGGGGATAGGCGACATGGCCCTGAATACCCGTCACCGTTACCGTGCAATTGAGGGAGCCACGGCGACCATTTTTGATCATATCACCCATAGCATCTGGATTGGTTGGCTCGCCTACCAAGCATTGATCCAGAACTTCTCCTTCGGCGGTGATGGCTTGCAGCAGTTTCTTCGTGCCATGCAAAGCCACCCCTTCTTCGTCCCCTGTGATCAAGAACGAGATGGAGCCCTTGGGCTTTGGGTTCTTTTCCAAATAGCGCGCCGTGGCGGCAATAAAGGCTGCGATGCCGCCCTTCATGTCAGCTGCACCCCGCCCGATCAGCAATCCGTCTTGTAGCGCTGCTTCAAAGGGATCGACCTTCCACTGAGCCAAGTCCCCTGTCGGGACCACATCGGTATGGCCTGCGAAACAGAAATTGGGCCCGTCACTGCCAAAACGCGCATACAGATTGTCGATATCCTCGAAGGGATAGCGTTTCACGCGAAAGCCCAACCCTTCCAGTGCACGTTGTACGACGTCAAGCGCGCCAAGATCCGCCGGCGTGACGGAGGGTTTGCGGATCAAGTCGCAGGCAAGACGGATGGGGTCGATGGTGTTTGCGGTCATGCCATCAATCTAGGGCAGATTGATGGCTCTAGCCAGTGGCCGCCACGCGGCGGATCGCAGCCATTGCCGCTGCATTGGCGATCAATTCCGCCCCTTCGGTCCAGACAGGCTGGCCAGACTGTATAGCCTCCACAATGCCATCGAACTGATAGGCGAAAGTCGGACGTCGCGGGAATGTTTCGCGTGTCTCCCGCCCATCAGCGGTCAGGACCAATTCAGAGCCATATTGGGGTGCCAGTGGGTTATCAATGTCGAGCCGACCTTTTGTCCCCACGAGCTCCAGCCGCGGGGGCTTGCGGCCGCCAACAGGGTCCATGTCACAAATCACATCGGCCTCAAGGCCATTTGGAAACGAGAAATGGGCAGTTGTTCGTCGATCAATGCCATCAGCCTCAAGGTCTTGCTGGGCTGCAGTCACCTCAGGTTCAACCCCTGCCAATTGGCGCAACCAGCTGACGGGATAACAGCCAAGATCAGCAAGTGCCCCGCCGCCTTGAGAGCCCTGCCACCTGAACTCACGCGCATTGCGGACAATAGGCACTGAAAACTCCGCCTCCGCTGACACAAGCTCCCCCAACTGACCGGATTGCACAATCTCAACCGCCCGATGGAACAAGGGATGCCAGCGATAGTGAAAGGCCTCAATCAAGCGCTTTCCAGCTTTGTTTGCGGTTTCAACCAAGGTGCGCGCGTCGGCTTCATTTACGGTCGCGGGCTTTTCCAGAAAGACATGCTTGCCCGCCTCAAGGGCCTTTTTGCTCCACTCAAAATGGCCAGCTGGCGGTAATGCAATATAGACAACATCGACATCGTCGCGCGCGATGACCTCGTCATAGGTCCCGGCATTGGGAATTGCATGCGTCATGGCGTACTCTAGCGCGCGCTCTCGCGTTGATGCCCCAATCGCTACCAGAGTTGCATCTGGATTTTCTGACACGGGATCAATCAAGGCAGGTTTAGCGATACGTGCTGCACCCAGAATAGCGAAACGAAGAACCATCTACTTCCAACTCTTGAAAATGGACACACCTACTATAAGTCCAAAGTTTCCGTCCGAATCGACAAAAACGCAACAGCGGCAATGTGGTTAGGTTCAACTAGGGGTCAAGGCCCCACATCACGGAAACGTGATAATTATGACAAGCTTTCAGGAATTTTACATAGTCCTATGAAAGTCGGGCTAACCGCAGCGTTTGGTGCGCCATTCAGCAACTTGTGGCAAGCTCTCCCAGCCGAAAGCCGCTTCGCTCGGGCCGTTGGCTCTCAATACTTCTAGGCGTGCCATCCCTTCATCATAGGCGGGAATATGGCCAATTGGCACCCACCAAAACGCCATATGGGCGGTACCGAGTGCGGGAAACCACTCCGCCTTTTGGTTATAAACTTTGACGTGCGCCGTCTTCCAGACAAAGTCCTCAATGGCCTGCGCGGTTGTCCAAACGCTCATATTGATCAAAAAGCGCGGGTCCTCTGAGGCACGGATATCCATGGCACTCCCGGCATCGGACTTAAGCCGCCAAACAAAGCCTTCAGCCCGTTCAGCAATCGCATTCACCGCATCGATGCGGCTCGTGAAGCCTGCAAAGCGCGGATCATCCTGATCATAGCGCGAAACCGACACATTGATCTGGGCCAGATAATGGCCCTCGGGCTGGGGAAACATGGCGTGTCCTAGTCGCGTAATAGCTCGTTGATACCTGTTTTGGAGCGCGTTTGCGCATCGACGGTCTTGACGATGACTGCACAGGATAAGCTGGGCCCACCCTTGGGATCCGGCAGTGAGCCCGGCACAACCACCGCATAGGACGGTACTTCGCCACGATAGACGGTGCCACTTGCCCGATCAATGATCTTGGTCGAAGCACCCAAGAAGACGCCCATGGAGATCACCGCCCCTTCGCGCACGATGACGCCTTCAGCGACCTCGGATCGTGCGCCAACAAACACATTGTCTTCGATGATCACTGGGCCAGCTTGCAACGGCTCCAACACGCCTCCGATGCCGGTACCGCCCGAAATATGGACATTGGCCCCAATCTGGGCGCAAGAACCAACCGTGGCCCACGTATCAATCATGGTGTTTTCGCCGACATAGGCCCCAATGTTTACAAAGCTGGGCATCAGAACCGCGCCCTTCGCGATGAAGCTCCCTCGGCGTACGACCGAGCCCGGCACCATGCGGAAACCCGCCTCGCGGAAATCAGGTTCTAGCCAACGCGCCGTCTTCAGCGGCACTTTGTCAAAGGCGCGCCCAGCATGCTGCACCGGATGGAGATCATGCTCTGGGTCGATCAAATAATTGTCGTTGAGCCGGAAAGATAAAAGCACGGCCTTCTTCAGCCATTGATGCGTCGTCCATTGTCCATCAGCCCCACGCGACGCGACGCGCACAACACCTTGATCCAACAACGTCAGAGCTTCCGCCACCGCATCACGAACGGCCCCAGTCGTCTCAATCGAGATGGTGGTCCGGTCTTCCCACGCGGCGTTAATAGTGGCTTCAAGTTGGTTTAGATCAGTCATGGGCGTGGTCATTTTCTGCTAGCTTGTTTGGCCATAAGGCCTTTTGCTATGCCTGTGCTTGCAGGGACACGCAATCGCTTGCGTCAGAACAGATCGAAACAATTAAAACAAACGTCCACCGTTCGGCACACTCTGATCGGGTGCAAAGAGCACAACTTCGCCATTTGGATCAGGAAAGCCCAAAGTCAGCACCTCGGACCGGATAGGTCCAATCTGGCGCGGCGGGAAATTGACCACCGCTGCGACTTGGCGACCGACCAACTCATCAAGGCGATAATGAGCGGTAATTTGGGCAGAGGATTTCTTCACGCCCAAAGTTGGACCAAAGTCGATCATTAAAATATAGGATGGCTTTCGCGCTGCCTCAAAAACCTCTGCCGACACAATGATGCCGACCCGAATATCGACCTTCAAAAAGTCGTCGAAGGTGATGGGCGGAGCGGCGGGGGCTAGGGGGTCGTGCAAGTGATGCATGGGCTAACCTAGATCGAACCCTTTTCCTCAACCACCAGAATCCGTGCCGCCCCGACAGGCCGCGCGATATGCTCATCGCCAACTTGGGCGACAAAAACATCATTCGGACCAAGGCGTACGGTCTTTTCCAGGCCTTCGATGCGATAGGACATATCGACATGGCCATCGACGACCATAAAGACTTCCGAGCCTGTATTGGTGTGCCAGATGTAGGGCTTGTCCGTCCAATGTAGGCGGACTGTGGCACCCGCAATCTCAGCCAAATCCCGCGCGCCCCAAGCGTGGTCTGCGGTAAATTGGGTGATGTCTTGATGGATTTCAGCCATGTTGGGCTCCAGCTTCGACAACCGCTTCTAAGAAGGCGGTCAAATCATTGGTCATGTGATGCACATGATCGGGCGTTTCATCGACTGGGCCAGCAGGACGGCCAGCCACGGGCTCATGGCTCCAATCCTTCCAGGACCAGACGAGGATGGTGGAAAAACCTAGCTCATGGGCGGTCAACAAATTGCGCGATAAATCCTCCACCATCACGGCTTTTGTTGGCTCAACCACATGGCGGTCAATCAAGACGTCAAAGGCCTCGCGCTTGGGCTTGGGCACATAGCCGGTGGCCTCAATGTCAAACAAATCGTGGAAGACGTTTTCTAAGCCTAAAGCCGACAAGGTGCGCTCTGCATGGCCGCGAGAGCCATTGGTGAATACCATTTTCCGGCCCGGCAAAGCCTTAATCGCTGCCCGCAATTTCGGGGCGGGCACGACAGGGCTGTAGTCGAGATCATGGACATAGTCGAGGAAGGCGCTGGCGGGCATAGCATGCTCGCGCATCATGCCGTTCAAGGTCGTGCCATAGGTCGTGTAGTAATGCTTTTGCTTGGCTTTAGCGGCATCATAGTCGAGGCCCAGATAGCTGCCGACAAATTCGGTCATGCGCTCGTCAATTTGGGCAAACAAATCACATTCAGCGGGATAAAGCGTATTGTCGAGATCAAAGACCCAATCTTCGGCCTCATAAAGTCGCGTCAGGGGGCGTGTGGTCATGAGCGGATAAGGGTTCCTGAACCGGAGTCCGTGAAAAGTTCGTTGAGAATGGCGTGGGGCGTGCGGCCATCGAGAATAACCACGGCCTCAACGCCCGATTCAATCGCCGTGATGGCTGTCTCTAATTTAGGGATCATCCCGCCATTCGCAACGCCAGACGCCATCAAGGCGCGCGCGTCCGCAATCGTCATTTCCGGGATCAGATTGCCATCGCCATCCTTCACCCCTTCAATGTCGGTCAATAACAAGAAGCGCTTGGCGTGCAGCGCGCCGGCCAAAGCCCCAGCCGCCGTATCGGCATTGATGTTAAACGTGGCACCGGCCGGGTCCACGCCGATGGGCGCAACAACGGGTACATAGTCTTGGTCTGCCTTGATCAAGGTCATGACCAATTGGGCGTCGACCTCTTTGGGGTCGCCAACAAAGCCCAGATCCACCACTTGCTCTATCCGGCTTTCAGGGTCCTTGCGGGTGCGCACAACTTTTTCGACCGTGAATAGACGTGCATCCTTGCCAGACAGGCCAACGCCGCGCACATCGGCTTCCCGGCCTGCTTGGGTGATCAAATGCGCCAATTGCTTGTTGACCGCACCCGACAGCACCATTTCCGCGATTTCCATTGTGGCAGTATCAGTGACGCGCAGACCGTCGACAAACTCAGACTTGACCCCTGCCCGGTTCAGCATGGCGCTAATCTGCGGCCCGCCACCATGCACAACAACTGGGTGAATGCCGACAAGCTTCAACAAGACCACATCGGCCGCAAAGCGCTGGGCTGTCGCCTCATCGCCCATCGCATGGCCACCATATTTGATTACCACCGTCTCGCGGTCATAGCGTTGAATAAAGGGCAGCGCCTCGGCCAAGGTTTTGGCGGTTGCAAAAGCAGTTTCAGCTTTGCTGGCGGCGGCAGTATCGGCAGTCATAGGCGTTAGATTCCCAAGGGGCTCAAAGGCAGGGTAGTCGCTTTAGCTGGCTCTGCCCCTCACGCCAAGCTGTTTGGGCGTTTGGGACATGTTGTTGGAATTTTGCTCGCCAGACGCCAATCTTCGGCTGGACGACAGTTTTTGGTCTGAGGCGATCTTGGTCGACATCTTTGAGGGCGCAGTGAGGCCTCATGCAATCGATGCAAGCATCCTAGACTAGCAGATAAACTCGATCTTGCTGGGAGGTCCTTCGGAACTTTTAAATTTCGGTACCACAATTCTGCACTCCGACCGTAAACCGCGGCCTTCGACCAAAACAAAAGTGTCAGACTCCTGAGTGGACTGAATTAGGTCGCCATCCTCATTCATAACCTGAGCGATGCTCAAAGTGGTGTATCCTTTGCCATCACAGAATACTGCGTAGGTGAGCCAAAGCCCATTTTCACCCGATGTCTCTGGGGTTTCCCACTGAGATTTCATACGAACACAATCCGTATTGCCTATCTTAAAATAGACCGCCGCCCGCGAAGGGAGTGAAACTCTCAAAGGCTTTTGTCGTTTTGCTTTGTTATGAGCCATCCCTTGATACACTATCGGAATTGGCCAATCCTCAAAGCAAATTGATTCTGGAGAATTCGTGTCGCACGTTTTAATCTCAGCTTTGATGGAAACATCATTATCTTCTGGACCTAAGTTCCATGCGCCATAAGTTAGTCTGTTGTTCGCATCATCAACGAGCCAGATCCATCCATTGTGCATGGACTCATAAATAGAGACTGTCGGCTGTTGGTTGTCCGCATCGTTCTTCTGGCTAATTGCCGGTGCAAGGTCACAACTCGACAGCGCGGCCAGGCTTAAAAGGCCGATGACTTTGGCGAGAGATTTTCTGTTGGTCATCAAATCAAAGCCTCCAATGCATCTGTTGAGCCATCCAAGCCACCGTCAAGCAGCCGCGCATCCTCTCACCGAAAGGTCTTAACCTCAAAGCGCCCCGTGTGGGTCGCAATCCCGCGCTTCATGCCTTCGCTGACATAGGGCGTGGAGACATTGCCCATGGCGTCCACTGCGATCAGGCCACCGTCGCCGCCTTGGGTTTCCATATCGGCCAGAGCACCTGCACAAGCAGAGGCCAAGGTCTGCCCGCCATAGCGGACGCGGGCGGAGATATCGGCGGCCACGGCGGCGCGCATGAAATATTCGCCTTGGCCGGTGCACGACACCGCCACGCGCTCATCCGCCCAAGTCCCTGCCCCGATCAAAGGTGTATCGCCGACACGACCGGGCATTTTGTTGAGAAGGCCACCGGTTGAGGTCGCAGCAGCTAAGCGCCCAGCAATATCGCGCGCGACAGCACCCACCGTGCCATGCGCCAACTCACCGGGCTCCACCGGGCGGCGAACGGCTGGGGTGTAATAGGCGGCAGGGTCTTCAATCTCTTCGAGGCCCATCTCGTGCGCGAAAGCCTTTGCGCCAGCGCCAACCAACAGCACATGCGGCGTCTCGTCCATCACGGCGCGGGCGGCCATGATCGGCGAGCGAAACCCAATTAAAGCCCCGACAGCGCCTGCGCGTCGAAGTGCGCCATCCATCACCGCAGCATCGAGCTCATACTCGCCATTGGCATTGGCTGAAGCACCCTTGCCCGCAACATGGAAGCCTGAGTCTTCAAGCTCCCGCACCATGGAGACGACCACATCGAGCGCTGACAAGCCTTCTTCCAGCATATCGGCACCACGCTTGAGGACTTCCGCCATATGGGCTTCTTCTCGGTCATAGGTGCGACCACGCGCTGGCCCTGCGCCGCCATGAAGTGCCAATGCCCAAGCCATGAAACGCTCCCTAACGGCTGGGTGCCAAAAAGGTCACCCGAGAAAAATGAGAAATGAGACATCATGCTCTAGTGCGAAGCGTAGCACTTCGCTATGCCTTTCAAAACAGATTGCTCAGGAGACACATCATGAAGGCGCTTTTGTCCCACACCCCCGGTATGCCCGAGACCCTCACCTTATCGGAATTGCCCGATCCAATTGCAGGCAAAGGCGACGTTATTCTCGATGTGAAAGCAGTCGGCATCAATTATCCGGACGTTTTGATCATTCAGGACAAGTATCAATTCAAGCCAGAGCGCCCGTTTGCACCCGGTGGTGAAGTCTCCGGCGTTGTTTCGGCTGTTGGCGAAGGCGTAACCCACCTCAAAGTTGGTGACCGTGTGATTGGCTCCACCGGTTGGGGCGGCTTGGCTGAAAAAATTGCTTTGCCAGCCGCACGCTGCATCCCCATCCCTGACACCATGCCGTTTGATGAGGCCGCTGCCTTCATCATGACCTATGGCACCAGCCATTATGGTCTGAAAGATCGCGGGCACTTGAAGGCCGGTGAAACTTTGCTGGTTCTCGGTGCTGCTGGCGGGGTTGGCCTTGCTGCGGTTGAACTTGGGAAAGCCATGGGTGCGAAAGTCATTGCTGCTTGCTCAACCCAAGAAAAAGTCGATGTCTGCCTTGCCCATGGCGCGGATGAGGGGGTGGTTTATCCAACGGGAGAATTCGACGCCGAGGGCAAGAAGGCCTTGGCAGATTTGTTCAAAAAAGCCTGCGGCCCCAATGGCGCGGATGTGATTTATGATGGCGTCGGCGGGGCCTATGCTGAAGCCAGCTTGCGTGCCATTGGGTGGGAAGGCCGTTTCTTGGTCATCGGCTTCCCAGCAGGCATTCCAGCCATTCCGTTGAATCTGACGCTTTTGAAGTCCTGCCAGATTGTTGGTGTCTTCTGGGGCGCATTTACTGCGCGCAACCCAAAGGCGAATCAGGAGAATATCGCTGAACTGATGGAATTGTATGCGGCGGGCAAAATCAAACCGCATGTCTCTGCACACTTCCCATTAGATAAGGGCGCTGAAGCGATCCGCCATTTGATGGATCGGAAGGCCACTGGAAAGGTTGTTGTAGCGCTATGACAGAACCCAAACCTCCCGGCGCTGTGATTGTGGCCGGGACTTTTCGGGCAAGGCGGGGTGTAACCTTGCCCGTTTTGGCGGCGATGGCAGCGATGTCGACGGCATCGCGCGCCGAAGAAGGCTGTGAACTTTATACCTATGCCGTAGATGCGTTTGACCCGATGACGATCCGGGTCTTTGAAATCTGGTCAGACATGGCCTCCTTCAAACGCCACCGCGAAGCCAATCACACCAAGATCTGGCGCGGAAAATGGAATGATCTTGGGCTTGGCGACGCCAATCTGACCTCATACGAGATCGATAATAAAGCACCGCTCTAGACGGTGTCTCATAAACTCAGGGAGTAAAGCCATGGTTGGACGCGTGAAGGACAAGGTTATTGTCGTGACAGGGGCTGCCAGTGGCATTGGCCTCGGCACGGTCGAGCGCTTGATTGAAGAGGGTGCCTTTGTTTTGGCGGCCGACATTCAAGATGAAAAAGGCGCGAACTTGGAAGCCCGCTTCAAAGACAAGCTGATCTATCGCCATTGCGATGTGACCGATGAAGCCCAAGTCAAAGCCATTCTCGACCAAGCCGCCGACCATTTTGGCGGTGTGGACGGTCTGTTCAACAATGCCGGTTCTGCGGGCGTCATGAGCCCCTTGGAAGAAGTTGAGTCCAAGGACTGGAAAGCGATTTTCGATATACTTGTTACCTCGGTCTTCTACGGGACCAAGCATGCCGTGCCACATCTGGCCAAGCGCGGCGGCGGCGCCATCGTCAACACCGCCTCCATCGCGGGCCTTGAAGCCGGTTGGGGCCCGATTGCTTATTCCACGGCAAAGGCCGCTGTGATCCATTTCAGCAAAGTCGCCGCGGCCCAGCTGTGTGTGAAGAACATTCGGGTCAATGCGATCTGCCCTGGCCTGATCGCCACCTCGATCTTTGGCACTGCTCTTGGGATGCCACGCGAACAAGCCGATCAATTGGCAGCTCTCATCGCCCATCAAGGGGGTGGTGCTCAACCGATTGGCCGGGCAGGTCAGCCGAATGATATTGCGGAAGCCGTTCTCATGTTCATGAGTGATGCAGGCAGCTTTATGACGGGGACGCATCTGGTTGTTGACGGCGGCATCACGGTTGGTCCGCGGCACGCTTGGGACCCCGCTGCGCCCTCCCCCATGGCGTCCATCTTTGGTGATGCTGTGCCCACACCTCAGGGCTAGCCAAGATACACGATGGATCAGACCGCTAGCCCAGCCAAAAAACTACCGCTCTCGCCCAATGGCGTCGGCGCGCTCTGGATGTTGGGCTCTGCTGTCGGCTTCTTGATCATGGCAGTACTGGCCAAGGGTCTTGGGTCGACGACCAGCGTTGCGATGCTGATCTTTTGGCGCTCCCTTGCAGGCGTGGTGGCAGTTTTGCCCTTTGCCTTGATGGCTGGGCCAAAGGTTTGGAAGACCAGCAGGCCGGGGAAGCTTTTGCTGCGTTCCAGCTACGGCACGATTGGCTTTTTTGCAGGCTTTTATGCGCTCGTACATTTGCCCTTAGCGCAAAGCCAAGCGTTGAGCTTTTCACGTACCTTGTTCATGACCATTCTGGCGGTCGTGATCTTGAAGGAAAAAGTGGCTTGGCGGCGCTGGACCGCCGTCGGGATTGGCTTTCTTGGTATTTTATTGATGACCAAGCCGGACTTCTCTAGCCATGCAACAGCAATTGAGCCTGCAACCTTGGCAGCACTGGTTTCCGCGCTGGCATTTGCGTTTGCTTTGGTAACCGTCAAGGACCTAACCAAAGATCACTCGCCTTTGACTTTGGTGGTCTATGGCAATGTGTTCACGACCATAGCCGGCCTGCCCTTTCTCATCCTGGACCCCGTCTTGCCAGACTTGCAGACCATGGGCCTTTTGATCGCGATGGGCTTTGCGGGCGTTGCGGCCCAGTCCTGCTATGTGCGTGCCTTGTCAACGGGCGAGGCCTCTCTGATGGGCCTGATTGACTATATTCGCTTGCCCTTAGTGGCCGGGGCTGGTGTCATTTTCTTCAATGAAGTCCCAGACACTTTGGCGATGGTGGGCGCGGCGATTGTCATTATCTCCACCATCTACATCACCATACGCGATGCCCAGACCAAGTCCGTCAAGCCGCCTGGCCCGCCACCAGCCTAGAGCCCCATTCGTTCAAAACACCCAGCGTAATCAGGGCTTGTCCACCATAATAGAGGCTCCAAACGGCGGGACTGGTCACGCGGTGCCACGGTGAGTCTGGGCCTAAAGCAAACATCTCCACGCCCAAAATCATGTCGGAAGTCGCAAAAGCGATTACGCCGATCACCACATAAGTGACATATGGGCCGGTCGGCAGAGCGAGGGCGGAAAAGCACATGCCCAGAATGATCAGGAAATAGAGGGTCAGCGGGCCTTTCATAGCACCTAAATACCGCCACAAGACCCTGAACAAGAGAAAGGCACTGGTTAGCAGCAAGGTAAGCGCCGCAGCAATCTGCCAAGCCCCAAAGTCGTGCTTGAACGCGCCAAACTCCAGAAACAATGGGATGTAACAGCCATGCGCGATGGCAAAGGCAACTACCCCGGCCATAAAGCGCTTCTCGCCCGGCCCTGCCAGCAACAAATCCCCCACCGCACTTGCAGCCAAAGCAAACAACAGAAAGCTCGGCCCCTGTGCTTGCCAGACGACCAAAGCAAGACCCGCCACCGCAGCTGTCTTCATGAAACTGCGAACCGGATTAGCCGCTTGCTTGTTGAAAATGAGGCCATAGAGCACAGCTGCGGCTCCCGACAGCATCCACAGCCAAACCATGGGCTCCGCGAAATTAATCAGCATAGTCTCAGCCCCCAACGCGAAGAGAAAGGCCACCATCGACCGAAAGACCTTGGCCGGTGATAAATGCCGCATCCTCACTGGCAAGAAACAGCGCGACTTTGGCAATGTCGTCTGGCTCGCCTAAGCGGCGCAGCACCGCCTTCTGCGCCCAAATATCCGCGATCTCGGGCCGCTGATCCCAAATGCCTTGCGTCATGCCGGTTCGAATAGCACCCGGCAGCAACCAATTGGCGGTGACGCCAAATTTGCCCAGCTCAATCGCCAAAGCGCGCGTAAAGCCTTGCACACCAGACTTGGAGGCAGAGTAGGCGGCAAGCCCCATGCCACTGCCTTCAGCCATGACCGATGCCGTGTTGATGATACGGCCAGCAACACTTGCTTTCAGGTCGGGGATGGCCGCGCGTGTGAGGCGGAACATCGCGCGCAGGTTCACGTCCAATGTACGATCCCAATCCTCATCGCTGGTTCGCTCCACCAAGCTATTGGTCGCGATGCCGGCATTATTGAACAAGATATCGACCCCGCCCAGACGCGTGCGCGCCGCTTGTAAGATTTGCTCTGGTGCATCCGCGTCGGCCACCGATTGGCCATGGGTGAGGATTGAAGAGCCCTCAAACGCTGTGTCTAACCGGTCGCCCGGCAAATCGACGGCGAGGACGGCTGCCCCTTCGCGGGCAAACAGATGCGCGGTAGCCAGCCCAATGCCAGAGGCGGCCCCCGTGATAATGGCGCGACGGCCAGCCAATCTTTGGGTCAAAAAAATCCCTTCTCTGCGTTTGCAAAGAAGGGATAATAGATTAGGGCGCAGTGTCGATGGAAAAAAACTCATGTGTCGGTTGAACTGCAGTCCGCAGACCCTGGAGGGGGGCTGGGGGGGCTGTTGGGAAACCAGAACCTGCGATGTGTTCTGCTGTCCAACCGACAATAACTTTATCGACCCTGCTTGTGGCGCGATCTGGGTGCAAATGCGGCGGAACCGGGGCATTGCATTAATTAATTGTCATTTAACATCACCAAAGCATGAAGATGGTTTCCACTTGGTGTTTCACTTCACGACAAATGCGCCTAAACAAGTCCCATGAAATTCGCAAAAATGAATGGTCTTGGTAATGAGATTGCCGTCTTAGACGCCCGCGACCGCCCACTGACCTTAAATGCCAGCGCGATTGAGGCCCTTGCCGTTGCGGGAAAAGGGATTGGCTTTGACCAACTCATGGTCCTCCTGCCGCCCAGAAATCCGATGGCAGACGTCTATACCCAGATTTGGAATGCCGATGGGTCCAAAGTTGCCGCGTGCGGCAACGGCTCACGCTGTGTCGCTTGGTACGTGATGCGGGAGATGAACCGGGAGAACTTGGTCATGGAGACAGAGGCCGGCCTTCTGGGAGCGGTCAGCGTCGGCCCCAATCGGATCAGCGTCGATATGGGCGAACCTATTTTTGAGTGGGAGCGCATTCCCATGTCTGAACGCATGGATACGGTCCGAATTGAACTGCAAGTTGGCCCGATCGACGATCCAGTCTTACATGGCCCGGGCGTGGTCAGCATGGGCAACCCTCACTGCGTCTTTTTCGTCCAAGATGCAGAACTTGCCCCGGTCGAAGCTGTTGGGCCGATGATTGAATATCACCCTCTGTTCCCTGAGCGCACCAATGTTGGCTTTGCAGAGATTGTAGCGCGAGACCATATTCGCCTGCGGGTTTGGGAACGCGGCGCTGGCCTGACAAAAGCCTGCGGAACTGGGGCGTGTGCGGCACTGGTCGCCGCGGTGAGGCGTCGCTTGTGTGACCGTATCGCCAACGTACAGGTCGATGGCGGGATGCTTCAGATTGAATGGCGAGAGAGCGATAATCACGTCATCATGACCGGCGCAGTTGCCCTAGAATCCGAGGGTAATCTAAACGGAAATTAGGCAGATCGCAGCCTGATAGCTTGACGTGTTCGCCATCAGACCCCAAGCACCCCGCGCAAGCAGGGAGTTTAAACTCATGGCGAATGTGGTGGTTGTCGGGGCCCAATGGGGCGACGAAGGCAAAGGCAAGATTGTTGATTGGTTGAGCGACCGTGCCGATGTGGTGGTCCGCTTCCAAGGCGGTCACAATGCCGGCCATACACTGGTGGTCGGCAACAATGTCTATAAGCTCTCGCTTCTGCCTTCGGGCGTTGTGCAAGGCAAATTGTCGGTGATCGGCAATGGCGTGGTTGTCGACCCGCACGCCCTCCTCGACGAAATCAATCGGGTTAGCGGCCAGGGCGTTGTCATCGACCCATCAATCTTGGTCTTGGCCGAAAACGCCACCCTGATCCTAGCCCTGCACCGCGACTTAGATGGCGCACGCGAAGCCCAAGCCGGTGCTGGCAAGATTGGCACGACCGGGCGCGGCATTGGCCCAGCTTACGAAGATAAAGTCGGCCGTCGCGCCATTCGCGTAGCAGATTTGGCAGACCCCGATGCGCTGGATGCCAAGATCGACCGCTTGCTTGCCCATCATACGGCCTTGCGCAAAGGCCTCGACCTACCTGAGCTTGATGGCGCTGCTATTAAAGCAGAACTCGTCAGCCTTGCGCCACAAATCCTGCCCTATGCCCAGCCTGTCTGGAAAGTGCTGGAAGAGACCCGCCGTCGGGGCCGCCGGATCCTGTTTGAGGGTGCGCAAGGCACCTTGCTCGACATCGACCACGGCACCTATCCCTATGTGACTTCCTCCAACACGGTTTCAGGCCAAGCCTCGGCGGGCACCGGCATGGGTCCGAACTCCTTGGGCTATGTGCTGGGTATCTGCAAAGCCTATACGACCCGGGTTGGCGAAGGCCCCTTCCCAACCGAATTGTTCGACGATGTGGGTAAGCGCATTGGCGAGCGTGGGCATGAGTTTGGCACCGTGACCGGGCGTCCACGCCGCTGTGGCTGGTTTGACGCCGTGCTGGTGCGTCAAGCAGCCATTGTCGGTGGTATCAGCGGCCTAGCATTGACCAAGCTGGATGTGCTGGACGGCTTTGAGCAACTCAAAGTCTGCGTCGGCTATCGGATTGGCGACCGCGCCTTGGATTGGTTCCCGGCTGGCCTGAAAGACCAAGCCAGCGTTGAACCGATCTTTGAATATTTCGACGGCTGGCAAGAAACCACGCGCGGTGCGCGCTCGTGGAAGGACCTGCCCGCGAATGCGATCAAATATGTACGCCGCATCGAAGAATTGGTGACCCGGCCCGTCGCCCTCCTCTCCACAAGCCCAGAGCGGGACGACACAATCTTGGTGCGTGATCCATTTGAGGGGTAAGGGCTGATGGACCAAAAACCACTGCCCCCAGATGCTGAGAACACCCCCGCCCCAGACTGGGATGACGAGGATGTCGATGATACCCCGCGCGAGCTAACGCCCGAAGAACAGGCGCTGCATCAGGAAAATATGGCCAAGCTTGGCCGGATTATGCGGGCCTATGGCATTTTGAAGTTTGGATTGGCGGCACTCTTGGTTGTTATCGTGATCAAGTTCTTTGGCCGCTAAACCCTAACGCCAAAGTGCACGGGGGTCGCGCGTGCAACTTACTTGGGTCCCACCTACATCGAGCGCTAAACGATTCGCCGTTGGCTCACCCCAAGCATAGCCTTCGGCCCGGTCATCGCCATCAACAAAGAGATACAGCGTTAGAGATGGACGGTTCTGACCGATCGGCCATTCCACATCGCGGAGGCGAACGCGAAGCTTTGCAGGATTACCGCCCGCAAACTCAGCGTTCGCCGTGCCGCCTTGGTCGTGCAGGACAAGGTCAGTCACAATTGCGCGTTCTGCCCCTTTGGCAACAGAAGCCCAACATGTGAAAGTTTCCGCACGCTTTAACCGGGTTGGCGGCAAATCACTGCCGCCGAAGACGCGGACACCGCGCTCGTCGACGCCAACATCGCGCACTTCCCACACATTGGCAGAAAGGTCATGCTGTTCGCTGACCGATAGAACCCTTTTGTCGGCATTGGTTACGAGCTTACAGGTTGCCGGACGGGTCGAGCCACTGAACCCTTCCCCGCGCCGGCGCCAAATGATGTCGCAGCCAGCAACCGGAGTATAGGAATCCTTCTTCACTTGATCGGGCTTCAAGCCCTCGGCCCCTTCAGTCTGACGCCAAGCCCCTTCCAGTGGTTTGCCTTCTTTGGGTGCAAAACCCGTTAAGCGGACTGCGCCAAGCTCTTGATCGACGCTTAAGGTCCAAATCCTCTGGCGCACAACTGGGCCTGCTTCACCGCCCTTCCGGTACTCAACATAAAAGCTGACGGGTCCAAACTCCGGCGCTACGACTGGCCTGACGACTGCATGAAGCCGCTCATGGCGCAAAGGTAGAGGCACGTTGAGTTCGGGTTCGAAAAAGGTCTGCAGCTCATTATCCCAGCGCCCAGCTAAAAGGTCGGCTAAGTCCAACAAGTCTTTCTCGAGAACTTCCTTCACGGCCGGTGCCAACGGCTTAACCGAGACAGGAACTGGAGCTGGAGATGATACAGCCTTGGCGGCTGGCGTGGCCGCAAGGTCTGAAAGGCCAGCCTGTTCGGCAATCGATTGGTTGATCATGTCCGTCAGGATGCCTTCAGGCGTCAATTCCGGCGGCAGTGACTGGCTTGAGGCGGCAGGCTTGGATAAAGCCTGCGCCGAGCCAAAATTCGGGGAAAGGACGGCAATGCACGCGACAAGGACGGCAGCCTTTTTCTGGTGGTGGCAAGTCGAAATCGGCATGTCCAGTCCCTGTTTTCCCTTATTTGGAGAAGGACTATGTCATGATTTTGTCCGGCTATGCCAGTCCTTGCTCTGCCATACCTGAAAGTAGGCTTAAGACGCTAATGCCGTTGGTAAGGTTGGGGCGGCTGGGGTACTATTTCTGATTAGAGACGGCGTGGCGCTCGACGAAGTTGGCGTCAACAGACGGGCGAATTCGCTGGCGACCATCGGCTTGCCAAACAGATAGCCTTGCAATGTATGGACACCCGCAGCCTTTAGAACCGCATGCTGCGTTGCCGTCTCGACGCCTTCGGCGACCACTTCGCGGCCTAAAGCACGGCCAATACTGGAGACGGCCTGGATGATCGCTAGAGCCTCACGCGAGGTTTTGGGATCAAGGTCAAGACTGGTTACAAACTCACGGTCGATCTTAATCTTGTCAAACGGAAAGCGGTGCAGGGAGGTCAAACTAGAATAGCCGACACCGAAGTCATCGAGCGCCAGTTTGCAGCCCATGGATTTGATCTGGGCAAACAACTGTCGCACGCGATCAGGGTCACCTAAGAAGGCCGTTTCGGTCACTTCCAACACTACCCGCGCGGGATTAAAGCCGGTTTCAGCAAACAACTCTTTTAGATCGCCGACAAAATTTTCGTCAATCAATTCAAGCGGTGACACGTTGAGCGCGATGGGCAGATTGCCCCAATCGGCGGTATCGCTAAAGACGGCTTGGCGGACAAAGTGGCCGATATGCGCAATGAAGCCCGATTTCTCAGCAATTGGAATAAAGACGTCTGGGCCAATACGCGCCCGGCCGCCGCGATCCCACCGTAGAAGCGCTTCTGCCGACACGACCTGATTGCCTGTGCGGTCATAGAGTGGCTGATAGACCATGCTGAGCGCACCGGTTTCCAGATCAGCCTCCAACTCATCGCGTAGGGCCCTTTCGTCTGGCGAGAGAATGGCCGTGCTGAACACTTCGACGACTGAAGGCTTCACTTCAGCTTTAATCTCGTGTGCTGGCTCCTCAGGTAAGTCAGACTCCATCAAGATAGCGAGACGGTCGAGGGTCATGTGCAAAAGCGCGATGGCGCGCTCAATCTCAGCCTGCTCAATCGGCATGTTATGTATGCGTACTGCGGCCTCAATCGCGCCAGCTAGTTTGGCTACGGCAACTGCCCCAATATTTAGGCTCATAGACTTCAGCGAGTGAGCAGCCTTCGCAATGCGGTCCCGATCACCCGCGTTTAAGGCCTCTTGCAGCTCGATCAATGTACTGGGTGCGTGGTTGCGATAGAGGCCAACCACACGCACAACGAAATCGCGACGGTGTGTCTTCAAATCGCGCAGGAAGGGCATAATTACCGCTTCGTCAAACAAGCCGCCCTCGACTGAGCCCCCGGTCGTTTCCCACGTCTGATCGTCAGACCGCACGTCAATCATTTCGAGCGCCTTAGTAGCCAAACGAGCGGGCAGATTAGCCTTTAGGATTTCACCCAAAGCAACAAGCGTGAACGGCTTGTGCAAGACCGCGTCCATCCCACACTCTGACCAAGCATTAGCAGCCGTGCCGACGACATGGGCGGTTAGGGCAACGACGGGCATACGCTTCAGGCCATATTGGCACTCACGCGTTCGGATTGCGCGCGTGGCTTCATAGCCGTCCATGACGGGCATAGAACCGTCCATCAGCACGAGATCATAGTCTTTGGTCGCGAGAACGTTCAGGGCATCCTGGCCATCAACGGCAACATCGGCCTTAATTTCAAAGCGCGACAACGCTTCCACCGCGACTTCGCGATTGACCTCACCATCATCCACGACCAAGACACGGGCATCGGGAAAGGCCACCGTGATCGCTTGGTTCATCACGCCGCCCTGGCTAAGGGCAAAGCTGGTGCCGTTGCGGAGTGCCAAGATCAGATGGTCAATATCGGCATGGCGGACGGGGCGTTGCAAAGCAGCAACCGCTTGACCGGCTCGCACCATGGAATCGGCAGCGGAATCATCAGCGTCGGCAATCAATACGAGCTTTTTGGGATTAAAGCCGGGTGGCAATTCAGTACGATGGACCTTGTCTGCAATTAACAAATCTGGCTGCAAAGCGTCTGTCTGGCCAATCACAGCCCCCGATGCGGCAAATCGGCGACTGATCGCCCAAGACTCAACTTGGCCGTCTACAAAAACCTTGACGCAGGAAGGAACGTCACCCTCCTCCAGCTTGGGCGGGGCAGCTAAGACGCGTGCCTCACCGGTCAGGGCTGGCAAACGTACGTGAAAGCTGGTGCCGTGGCCTTGCTTACTGGTCGCACCAATCTGGCCGCCCATGGCTTCCACCAAGCGCTTGGAGATCGACAAGCCAAGACCCGTGCCACCAAAACGGCGCGTGGTGGTTTGGTCTTCTTGCGAGAAGGCCGAAAAGATGCCGGAAATCTTGTCCTCAGCAATCCCGATTCCCGTATCCTGCACAATCAAGCGCCAAAACTGACTATCTGGATCCGGCTCCAGCCGAACCAGCACGTGGCCGACTTCTGTAAACTTCAAGGCGTTGGAAACGAGGTTTGAGATCACTTGACCCAGGCGGACGGAATCTGCTGGGATCATCTTGGGGGCTTGTGGATGGGCCGACGCGACCAGCTCAAGGCCTTTTTCCCGGGCTTTGGTATGAAATAGGGCCAAAACATCATCGACCAAGTCCAGGGCATTGATCTCACAGATTTCCACTTCAAGCTTGCCAGCTTCAATCTTGGAAAAGTCGAGAATGTCGTTGATCACGGCCAGCAAGCTGCGGCCAGATTTAACAATCGTGTCTGCATGGCGTTTGGCTTTGGCGGGCAAGGATTCTGCCGCCAACAGCTCTGCCATCACCATCACGCCATTCATTGGCGTGCGGATTTCGTGGCTCATGGTCGCCAAAAAGTCTGACTTAGCTGCGTTGGCCCGCTCTGCCGAGTCGCGGGCCACCAAATAGTCGCTCGTCCGCGCTGCTACTTCAGCTTCCAGACCCCGCATATGAGCTTCAATGCGGCGATCCCGCTCACCAATGGCTTCCAACATGGCGTTGAAGCCTGTGACCAGCGTGCCGACTTCGTCCGTGGTGGTTGCCTCCACCCGTTGCGAAAAGTCGCCTTTTTGGCCAATTGCGGCCACTGACTTTGTTAGATCGGTCAATGGCTCGGTCAGCGCGCGTTGAATACGCCGAGAGATCGCCAAAGCCATCAGCAATGCCAAAAAGGCAATCCCCAACACGCTGCCAATGGAGCGAAGCAAAGGTGCCAAGAAGTCATTGGCCATATGGACCACGACGACGCGGCCCAAAACCTTGCCACCCAATTCAATCGGCGAGACGACTTCCACCGATTTGGTGGTGATCAACGCGATGAGGTTTGGATCGGCGCTTTCACTGTCCAAGCGCACGTCATTGCGCAGACGCGTTCCAGAGCCATTTTCAGCCAAGGAGACGCCATTAGCAAGTTCGACCCGCGCATAGACGATCCCGGGGCTGCGGGAGATCGCACGAATAGCGATAAAGGCACGTTGGCGATCTTCGTCAGCCGCTGCTTCGGCCGCACTGCTGGCCAAAACTTGCGCCGCCGTCCGCATTTCAGACCAGCGCGCCTCTGCATGGCGTTTCATATCTTGATAAGCAAAAATTATAGTGACCGGCACAACCGAGAAAATCACCGAGCCCAGCACAAGCGCCGCCAACCGTGAGCGGATGGAGCTTGGCTTTTTGGCCTTTTGGACTTTCCGTTTAGGAGGCTTCGTCTGAGATTTCACCTGATCAAACCTGGGCACTAGCATCAAGCTCTCTAAGTAGCGCGGACACATTAAGTGCGGGTTAAACCAACAGAGTTTGGACGCTGCTGAACTTGATGGTAGCGCTGCATCGCGACATCTTGGTTTGACGGGCGGTTAACCGATTTAAGCTATGGTGATGAGCTAACAGGAGTTTGATAGACGTGCACAAAGCCGTTTCAATCCATCATTACAGGCACGCCGAAATCGCGTTTGTCTGCCGTTTTGACAAGGTCGCACCCCATGAGTGACCTTGGATTAATGGCTGCATCCCAATTTGTAACGACGGATAATGCGCGGATTTTGGTAGTCGACGACGATCCCATCTTGCGAGAATTTGCGGGCGTTTATCTATCCACCCCGACTATGGAAGTTGAAGTCGCAGAAGATGGCCGTGCCGCTTTAGAGCGCTTGAAGCAAGGTGGGATCGACATTGCCTTAGTCGATCTGGAAATGCCCGTTATGGATGGCTTCGAACTGATTGCTGCTGTGCGCGCTGAACCCAGCCTCGAGGACCTGCCCATTGTCGTCATCACAGGACGCGAAGACATGGAAGCAATCGACCGCGCCTATGGCACGGGTGCGACCTCATTTGCGATTAAGCCGCTGAACTGGCGCTTGGTCAGCCACCAATTGTCCTATGTGCTGCGCAATAGCCGCGCCGATGCGAAACAGCGCCAAGGTCGCCGCTTAGCAGAACAAGCCGATGGCTTAAAAACCAACATCCTGCGCTTAATGCGGCACGAATTTAATACGCCCTTCAATGTCATCCTTGGCTTTGGCAAGCTGATTGAGGGCCATAGCGACAATAGTGCCATTCAAGGCCATGCCCGTCAGATTCTGAACGCCGCTGAAAAGTTCAAGCGGATGCATGATCAATTGATGGAATCCGCTCGTATTCTGTCTGGCGATATTGAGGTCACCAAAAAGGTGTTTTCAGTTGCCGATTTGATCAAGGCAGCAGCGCGCGAGGCCCTGCGTGGGGGTGGCAAGTCTACCGACCTGAAACTGGCGGATCGGACTGGCAACTCTGAAATCACAGGCGATTATGATTTGTTGCTGACGGCTTTACGCAATCTGATTGAAAACGCATTTGCCCATGGTCAAGCCCCGATCCATGTGATCGGTCAGCGAACCGCAAATGGGCGAGTAGCCATCCGAGTTTCAGATGCGGGCCAAGGCATGGACCAAACTAGCTTCGCCCTTGCAATCCAGGCCTTCAAACAAGGCAACAACGCGCTACAGCGGACTGAAGATGGCTTAGGCTTAGGCTTGGCCACAGCCGTTGGCAGCTTGAAAGCTGTTGGCGGTGAAATACATCTTGTTAGCGGTGAAGAGGAAGGATTTAGCGTTGAGATGGAGTTTCCACTAGAATTGCCTTAATTCAGAATGACATTTCCATCTCTCTGAAAAATACATAAAATTTAGCGATTAAATACTTGCGATTACAAAGCAGGGCCAATGTCCAATTCGATCAAGGTACAAACTCACCGGCCCAAAAAAATGTTGCTTGCCAGTAGGGCGCAAGACCTAGGTGTCAGCCGAAATTTTGCGCGGCAGCCATTGCCCCCATCCGGCCAGCAATGGCGTGGAATTCTGCGACTGTTTCTTCAATGATGTCGCGTGCAGACTTGATTTCGTCGATGAGACCCGATGTTTGGCCTGCAAGCCCCACGGCAGCCTCCATATCGCCACCAAAATAGAGGTCGAGAATGCCTTTAAACGTATCGGGCGGCATGATTCCCGCCTCGTAGATCGCAGCAGTCCGCTGGGTTTTGAGCGCACGAATGCAGGGGCTAGCCTTTTTGTTGAGGACATAGGTCCCTGTTTCCTTGGCATCGAGAATGGCTTGTTTGTAATTGTGATGCACGGGGCTTTCAGCACAGCTGACAAAGCGCGTGCCCATTTGGACAGCCTCTGCCCCTAAAGCGAAAGCTGCCGCCATCCCTTTGCCGTCACAAATGCCACCGGCAGCGACCAAGGGCACATCCGTGACCTTACGGATCGCCTGCAAGAGCACGAGGGTGGAGACTTCCTCGGGGTTCTTAAAGCCGCCACCTTCTGCGCCTTCGACGACCAAGCCATCAATGCCTGCTTCCACACATTTCAGCGCAGCATCCACTGTCGGCACGGCGTGATAAACAACGATCCCAGCGGCCTTGAGCGGCGCAATAAACTTCGCGGGGCTGCCGGCTGATGTGGTCACAAACTTCACGCCCGAGTCGCAGATGAACTGTAAAATCGCATCATTCTTCAAAAACATGATCGGAAGATTGACGCCAAAGGGGGCCGACGTCAGCGTCTTCATTTTCAGGATTTCTGATTGGCAGTTCTCCGTCTCACCAGAGGACGTTTCAATCACGCCAAGCCCGCCTGCTTCACAGACGGCTGAAGCCAATTGCGAGCGGGCAATCCAGCCCATAGGCGCTTGGACGATGGGATATTTTGCACCGGTGTGGGCCAAGAAGCGGTTCATGGTGATTTCCTTCCTTTAGGTGTTCAGCGGCCGGGCCGATAGCTGCGCTCGATCTGACCAGCAAGGTCTGCACGATTAAACAAGACCGGCTTTGTCTTCATCTCGACAAACAGCTTGCCCTGATCGGCATAGTGGGGTGAGGCCTTGTCCAAAGTGGCGGAGCCATATTGGTGGATGCTTTGCGACGACAATTTGCCGGCTTTGTCCCAAGTCACAAACATGATGAACGTATCACCGCCATTGGCGGTCAGGGTTCCATCCTTCTGCGTCTCACCGTAAACGGCGCGGAACACGTCTGGGCCGCCGTCGATGGGTAAATCTAACGTGCCGCGCCGATAGCGATTGACCTCGCCCCAAGTGGGATCAAGACGACCGAAATGGGTTTTGAGTTGGGTGATTGCAGCATCCAAAGCTGGCCGCAACGGCGGTAATGGTTCTCCATTTTCCGCTGCACGCCCAATCGGTTGGCCCATCAAGACGGCCAGGGCCGCCCCACGTCTGTCGCGATTGGTACTGCGATCCCAAGCTTTTAGGACTTTTTGCGCTTCAGCCAAATCGGGATTGCCGGTCGCGTCATAGGTCAAGGCCTCCCGAATAAGGCCCGCTAGGATCCCCTTCTCGCTATAGGCCAGATCATACTTATAGGCCTCAAACTCTTCGGCTGAGATCGAGGGGTCTAACGCATAGGTTTCCAGCACGCGGTAAGCGCGATTGGTCATATTGGTTTGCAGGCCAAAATGAGCACCGAGGCTTTCTGGGCGGATGTTGTCCTGGCCATCTGTGGCAATAAGTGGGTTATTGTTAGAATTGAAAACCAAGCCCGATTGCGGGTTCCAAAGCTGCGGCAGCTTGTTAAATGCCACGCGCTCCTTCCATAGAAGGTCGCTGCGATCGCCGGGTAAGATGCCTTGCCAATCCACACCATCCTTGCGGATGGGGAATTGCCCATTGGAGAGATAGCCGACATTGCCCGCCTCATCAGCATAGATAAAGTTGATGCTCGGCAAAGCCTGCATCGCCATGGCCGCGCGCCATTCGGTGAGGTTCTTGGCTTTGTTAATCGCCATATATTGGTTGGGCTGGCGCAACTCCCGCTGCCCAGCATAGCTGACGGCGAAAATTCCACGATCGGTCTCTAAAGCCGGGCCATGAACGGACCACAGAAGATCACGCTTCACCGTCCACAGGATCGGGCCCCACACTTTCACCTTGAACGTGGCGACCTTCTTTTCAAACGGCAACCACTTACCGTCTAGCAAATATTGGCCGGGCTCTTTTGGATCGGTCGTTAGGCGATAGACGTCGGCTAAATCCGGCTTATTGACGGTACTGGCCCAGCCCAAATGCGCATTATGACCGTGCAACATGAAGGGCGAGCCCGGGAAGAAACCACCGGCGACATGCCAACCCTCACCACTATCCAAAACAGCTTCATACCAAGCCACCATCCCGTCATAGGGCTGGTGCGAATTGACCAGAAGCCGGGTTGCGCTGTCAGTGGAACGTTTGGGCGCAATGGCAATCCCGTTAGAACCTTTAGGCGGGGCTTTGTCGGGTGCGGGCGTAGGCTCTAGGATGGACTTGAAGACTTTATCCAGCCCATAGAAAAATGGCCCACGAAATACGGTGCCAGCCGCCACATCCTTGCCGGACAAAGGCAAAAGCCCACTGGGCACTTTGCTTGGGTTTTGTGCGGCATACAAATTCACCCCATCGGCATAGGCTTGCATGATCGCGCGCGCTTCTGGCGTAATTTCGCGCTCATAGCCCGCATTCACGCTGTCCCAGACTTTGAGTAATTGCACGAGATAATCACCAATTGCGGCATCCTTGCCCTTGGTCTCGCTCATGGTGCCGCGTGTGGCCAGGACGGCTTCCGTGATCGTGGCAAAATCATCTTCGGAGTGCGCATAACCCATACCAAACGCGACATCGACATCGCGCGGGCCAGAAATATGGGGCACACCAAACTTATCGCGCTCAACCAAAGCATTATAGGTCTTGGCTTTTTCAATATAGGGGGCCGGATTAACAGCCTCAGGGAACAAGGCCAATCGCACGCCAGCCGCATAGGCCCCACCGGCCAAGATAACGATCAAGAGACCGGCCGCCAGGCCGATCTTGCCAATTTTGTTCATGATGTTGCCCCCTTGAGTGCTTATGAAACTGCACTCTTAATCCATCTTGGTAACGCAATTGCGAGCAATGTCTATGGGGTGCGAGGGCCAAAGGCTCCCCAGTTTCCTGGAGAGCCAGCATATAGCGATTTCTCACTTAACCGACGATGGCCATGGTGGCTTCATTGGCTGGTGGAGGAAACTGGTCATGGGCGAATGCGTTGGTCTCGAACGCAAGCCCCGGTGCGATCCGAGAGCCATCGGACCTGATGACTTCGAATCGCCAAGACAGTGCCCACAAGGCTGCGGCATGGCCCGGCGGTGACGTTAGGGTTCGTTGCACCGTGTCGCTTCGCATCACGGCTGTGCTGGTCGAGGTTGTGAGTGTGAATTGATAATTGAGTTCAACCTTCCACTTGACCCCCACACCACCTTCCCAACCCACCTTAACGCCAACACTATGAGCGAAGGACTTGCTCTCCGTTTCTGTAATACCAACCATTGTCGATTTGGATTGCGACTGCGGCAAGGAAGTCGTGTTGTTATTGAACAAAACCAAAGACCAATAAGTCCATCTCTCGATCACACAAAATGGATTGGCGATTTTGTCCAATGACGGTCTATCGTTCCGATCAAATAGACAGGTGAAGGGTAAAGTAACCCGCCGATCGCAGAGCGGTTGGGTTGTGGGTTGGGGCGTTTGCCGATTTTCAAGATTAGGGGGAACCTCGGGTGTGTTCACCACATTGGCTTCTAAAGGTACCAAAATCACACGCGCCAAGCCGCTATTGGGCGCGGTCGAATAATTGTTGATGCTGAAGAATGTGTCAGGCTCAAAAACCGCCTTCGTTGGGTCCGCGGAAGCGTCCTTTAGAATGACAGGCCACGCCGCCACATCATGATCTCCGCCAGAGTCAGCGTCCTGCCAAGCGCACCCACCAACAAACTGACCAGCCGCTGCGAGGTCAGCGCGCAAACACCAAACATCACTCAACGAGGGCTTTCCGTGGCCCGTCTGCGCAACATCGCCCAAAGCCACATAGCCCGGCGGGGCTACAGGCCGCCAAACCGAGCCATCCCAATCAGCACCAGAGCCGGAATCATTCCAAATCCAAACATAGTCAATCGGGGCCGCGACGGCGTTATTGCCGCCATCAGCTACTAACATGGAGGCTCGATTACCATTGATATCGGCGTGACTGCCGATAACAACGCTACCTAACGGTCGAAAATCACCTTGCGGGTTAGGATGCCAAAACGCGCCATGCATCGCAGCCCCGCTGCCCCAATCGGGATAGCGCAAGCCATACACGGATGTGAGAGAAACCCTTAAATCACCATAAGCTCTAGATTCATTCATTATGACCTCCACCGCCATCTAAAGACTGATCTACATATAGGAAAATTAACATATAATGCAACTATAAATAAATAACTCTGAAGGCTTGCATTGGGTTCTATAGGTGCTGGCGCGAAGGCTGCCTCCGCCCACATATTTTTCGCGACAAGTCCGCCCGTGTGCGTTAGCAAAGCTCAAAACCAAAACTTCCGGAGAAAACACCATGAGCGACACCCAACTTCACGGCCTCGAATTGCGGTCCACCGTTACGTCTGACGGTCACTTGATCCTCAATCTGGAACCTGTTGAGATCGATGAACCGGGCCCGGATGAAGTGATTGTCCAAGTCGAAGCTTCCCCCATCAATCCATCTGATCTGGGGCTGTTATTGGGACCAGCGGATATGGCGACCTTGGTTGCCAGTGGCACACCTGATCGGCCTGTTTTGACCGCAACCATTCCGCCCGCTCGCATGGGGATGATGAAGCCTCGTTTGGACGCCTCTATGGCAGTCGGCAATGAAGGCGCTGGCACTGTCGTGCGCGCTGGAGCCAATGTTGCCGGCATGCTCGGCAAGAAAGTCGGCATGTTTGGCGGTTCAATGTATGCCACGTATCGCAAGATCTTGGCGCGGGATTGTTCGCCTCTTCCAGAGGGCGCAAGTTCGGCCGATGGCGCGTCGATGTTTGTAAACCCCCTCACCGCGCTCGCCATGGTCGAGACCATGAAGCGGGAGGGTCACGTAGCCCTCGTCCATACCGCAGCAGCCTCTAATTTGGGCCAAATGCTGAACAAGATCTGCATCGCCGATGATGTACCCTTGGTCAATATCGTACGCAGTGCGGAGCAAGCCCAAATCCTTAAAGACATCGGTGCCAAGTATGTAGTTGATTCCACGCCGGAAACCTTCCAAGCAGACCTGACCGATGCCGTCACTGAAACCAAAGCCACCCTCGCCTTTGATGCCATTGGTGGGGGGCGTCTGGCCAATTCGATTCTGCACGCCATGGAAGCGGCTGCAAACCGCAATGCCAAGGAATATAGCCGTTATGGCTCATCCACATTCAAGCAAGTCTATATCTACGGCGGCCTAGATTTACGCCCCACCGAATTGGATCGCGGCTTTGGCCTGTCGTGGAGCGTGAGTGGCTTTTTATTGACGCCCTTCTTGCAAAAGATTGGCCTTGAAGCAGCCATAGGTCTACGCCAGCGTGTGGCCCGCGAACTAACCACCACCTTTGCGAGCCACTATACCTCGACCTTGTCCTTGGCCGAAGCCCTGCACCCTGATCATGCGCGTGCCTATGCCCGCAAAGCGACAGGTGAGAAATACCTCATCAATCCCAGCCTCTAGGATTTGGGCGGGGCAGTACTTGCGCGTTCAATAAGCGAACCGGGCACCAAATAGGGGTGTTCGCTTGGCGACGTGGCTTGATGGATCAACAGTTCAACAGCCTTAGAGAAAGTGGCTGCGATCGGTTGATCCACGGCCGTCAATTGTGGCGTCGTGAATCGAACAACCGGGGTGTTGTCGAAGCTGACAATCGACAGATCGCCCGGCACGGCCAGATTGCGCTCATGGGCGATGTCCAAAGTCGCCAAGGCCATTTGATCATTGCTGGCGATGATGGCAGTAGGTGCAGGATCGAGGTTGAGAAGCGCTAATGCGGCCTCGCGACCGCTCTCATAGCTGAAGTCCCCCGGCACGCATAAGCCCGTATCCGGCAGGCCTGCTTGCGCCATAGCCTGCCGCCAACCATCGACGCGCCAGTGCGACAGATTATAATCAGGTGCACCAGCAATAAAGCCGATCCTCTTATGACCAAGCCCGATCAAATGCTGGGTTGCCTGTGCCGCCGATCCTGCATCACCCATGTGGATGGCAAAGCCGCTACCCGGCGTCAAAGAACCAATCCGCGCAAACGGTATTTTACGCTGATCTAAAAGCTTGGTGATTAAAGGATTCTCAGAGTGCGGCGGCGTCAGGATGATGCCATCGGGCTGTAGGGCCGCAATGGTCCCGCTTAATTCGCGCTCAACGTGGTCATTATGGGTGTCGACGAGCTCAAAGATCATCCGATAGCCATGCTCGGCGCTCGTCAGCATGCCCCCCAAAAGCATCTGGTCAACCCAGTCCGCGCCCCGACGCGCACGCCATTCTGCAATCGTCCGCTCCCGGTCATTGATGACTAGGATGAGGTAAGAGCGCGAACCACTCATGCGTTGGGCGGCGATGGAGGGGACATAGTGCAGCTTTTCAATGGAAGCTTGCACGCGCGCCTTCATCTCTGGGCGGACATTGGGTTCATTATTAATGACACGGCTGACCGTCTGCAACGAGACGCCCGCATCGGCGGCGACATGGGAGATGGTGACCGATTGATTGCGGCGCGCCATAAGCTACCCCCTTAGCACCTGCATAAGCGTGGACTTTACCCGCAGCTCGGTTTCGAAAAGCAGGAATGCGTCTTCAGAATGCACTAGAATGCCTTTCACGAAAATCGACATATCTTGATAACCAGGTACAAATTCGGAAATCCACTCCTAGAGGTTAAGTCACAAACAATCAAAAAGTATGACAGACCTACACTGAAAATTGATGGAACGACAAAAGATTAGCTTGTTCTCACATCAAGAGGAAGCGCTCCTCAACTGATTACAAGCGAAAGGCACACTTAAAGTCAAACAACTGGCGAAAAGCGAGCCTTGGAGGTCAGTCCAAGGCTCGCTCTTGCCGGATAGATTAGAACTCTACCCGCGCCATCAAGGTGAAGCGGCGGTCGTTGCGGAAGGCCGACCGCGTCACCCGTGTGCCTGTGAAGTCAATGACTTGGCTGGTCTGCGTGACTTCATCCAGCAAGTTCACACCTTGGATACCGAATTTAACCCGGGGAGTCCAAGAGTAGAAGATCGACCCATCGAGTTGTCCTGTCTCCTCGCCATAAATGGGCGAGAACGGGAAGATCACATCGCGCGGTGTCTGCAAGAACTCTGACCGCCAATTGTAGGCCAGACGCATCGCAATCGGGCCCTTTTCATAGAAGCCCACCGCGTTGATCGTGTGTTCGGAGACCCCAGCCAGTGGCGTGCTACCCGCAAATGGGCTCTGCTCTGCACCGAGGTTTGAGTTACTAAAGTCGCCCGCATCCACATAAGTATAAGTGAATTGGGTCCCAAATCCGCTCAACAGGCCAGGCAAGAAGTCATAGGTCTGCTGATAGGAAAGCTCGACCCCCTTCAGGATGCCGCCATCGCTATTGACTGGACCATTGACCAGAACATCTGTGGAGACGCCCTTTGGACTGGTGAACTTCCGAACCGTAGCCCCACCATTCACAATGCCTTGGATGTCCTTCATGAAGGCCGAAACGGCGACATAGCCGACTTTGGCAAAATACCATTCGTAAGACAGGTCGTAGTTCCAAGATTCAACTGGACGCAGGAGGCGGTTACCCGTGCCAATCTGGAAGAGTGGCCCTGTTGCCAAAGTACCGCCAGCTTTCAGGCTAGTCGTATTGTCGGAAATGCCGCCGCCTGTTGCGAAAGCATTCAGGTCTGGCCGCGAAATGCCCTTTGAGATCGCCATGCGAACCAACATGCCATTGCCGAAGTCGGCTTTCGCATTAAAGCTTGGCAAAACATGGTCGAACTCAATGTCGGCACTGTCGTCGATTTCTTCGCCGGTAAAGACTGCGCCAAACTCTGCCAAGCGTGTGGCTGAAAGACCGCAATAACCCGGAGCGACTTGTCCAGCTTGAACCCGGCTACACGCATTCTGCAATTCGGCGACGCTAACCTTGCCGTCGCCATTGCCGCCAATATTTACGCCATTGACGACATTTGGTGTGTCAAAGAACTCACCAGTTGGAAGTTTAATCGCGCCAGCGCTCTGAACGGTGGTCTTCACATAGCGCAAGCCAATGTTACCCGAGATTTTGAGGTCGCCGGAGAAATCTTTGCCAAAGTCCATGCGGGCGAAGGCGGCCGACGTCAATTCTTCCACGTCCGAGATTTCACCAACGGTCCAAGGACCACCAGCCACATTGCCGGAACGCGCAGAAATTGGGAACCAAGCGTTAGGGGTCAGCGTGTAAGCGGTAATTGCACTTGCTTGCTTGCGGATTTCGCCGCTCAGATAATCGCGAACCGTGTTGTCGCCGCCGAAGAAGAAGGCAGAGCCATCGCCCAGAGGCACAGGCACATTGCCGCGCTGGAAGTTGTCGCCGAATGGATTGCGAACGTTGGAGGAACCTGGGAAGTCCTTGGCATAAGCACCACCGCACCCAAAGGCTTGGAAGTCGCCGCAGTTCCAATTACCACCGCGACCAGTCCAAGGTGCACCCAGATTGCCCCAGTTGGAGAAGTTGGCGTTGCGGGTGATGCGCGAACGATCACCCCACCGCGCGCCAAAGCGCACGCCCTTGAAGAAGCCGTCTTCTTTCAGGTCATAAGCACCGTCGAGACGCACACTAGTCATCTCGCCTTCGTTATAGACTTGGTTGTCCAACAAGAACCAATAGAAGGTCTTGGATGGATCGGTGAAATAGCTGGCTGGCGAGGTTGCCAAACCGGGCTGCAGGAACTGCACCAGAGGGGTTTCGCCGGTATTGTCGATATAGACATCGCTATAAGTCTGCATCGCCGAGATGAAGCCATTCTCGGTACGGTCCGATGCGATGTGCTGGGCCTCGAAGTTGAAGCGCAAGCGATCGGTTGGGCTGAACTTTATCGTCAACGACACGTCTTCGGTGGAGGCTTCATCTTCGCGTTGGAAGCGGAGCAATTCGGTTGGAATCCCGCGACCGCCTGTGAAGGGCTGAAGCTGGGTCAACGTGCCCTTGGCGAACTGATTGCCAGCGAACGTCGCGGTCGTACCAGGTGCGATGACTGGGAACAAAGCGTCGTCATTGACCAGAGCCAAAGCCGAGAATTCTTCCAAGGTCGCGTCTGTGGTTGCTTTCAAATATTCAAGCGTGGCCAACCAGCGCTTATCATTGCTTTCCCACTGGCCCACGATCGACATTGCATCGCGGTCACGGGTTAGATCGGTGGTACGTACACCTGCGCCCTTCGGCACAAACACGGCATTGGTCGGTGGGAAATTCGAGGCGTTAAACGCTTGCCCCCCACTGAACCCGCCGGAACCCACAGCGCGAACCCGGATACAGGCCGAGGTCAGCGAAGCATCGCGATAGCATGGGTCGGTAATCTGCGACGCATCAGTCTTGGTCACCAATTGCGACTGGGCATAAGCCACCTGCACACCAAAGGTGCCGACTTCGGTTTCATAGGTGTTGGACCCCAAGAAAGAGAAGCCGGGCGACCATTCTTTAGCCATGTCGCCATAATTGCTTTCAATCGTGCCAGCAAAGCGTGGGCCCTTCTTGTCGAGCGGCTTGCGTGTGACCAGATTGACCGTGCCAGAGATACCGCCGTCAATCATGTCTGCAGTGGCATTCTTGAACACTTCCACGCGACCCAAAAGCTCTGGCGAGACATCGTTGAACGAAAGTTCGCGGCCGCCGTTGGCGGAGAAGATGTCGCGGCCATTCAACTCAGAACGCACATAAGGCAAGCCACGGATGATGACGCCTGAACCTTCAACCGAGAAGCGGTCTGGGTCGTTGCGCTGTTCAAAGCGGGAAATATTGATACCTGGAATGCGCTGTAGGGCTTCTGCCACCGAACGGTCTGGCAAAGCGCCAATGTCTTCAGCAGTAACTACGTCAACGAAAGTGTCGAGATTACGCTTGATCGATTGCGCATTTTGCAACGAGCGGCGGAAGCCCTTTACCACGATCACTTCGGCTTCTTCAGCTGATTGCGTTGCAGGGGTGGCCGCTTCAGCTGGCTTAGCCGGCTCTGCTGCTGTTTGCGCAAAGGCAGGCTGCGAAACCAGCGCCCATAGGGCGAGACTGGATGCGGTGGTCAAAGCGGTAAACCGCCGAGACCGAGACGTGGCTGTGCCAGCGTTGAGTTGATAGGCCAAATTTTCCTCCCCTGACTCCCTTCTTTTTTGAAGGAAGCTAATCATATTGAGTGACGCATAACCGTAATTGAGAGCGTTCACAAGAAAAAATGAACGTTCACATTTGCGTCATCCGTGCTAGATGGCAAGAAAATACAGTTAAAGTGAATCCGGGGGTAACGAGACATGGCAATTGAAACGATCATAATCGTAGGTGGTGGCACGGCGGGCTGGATGGCTGCAGCCGCTTTGTCGCGCCTGCGTGCGGGCAGGCCTGTCAATGTCATCGTTATCGAATCTGAGCAAATCGGCACCGTTGGCGTCGGCGAAGCCACAATTCCGCCCTTCCTCGACTTCAACCGTCTGCTGGAAATTGACGAGCGGGAGATGCTGTCTGCGGTGCAAGGCAGCTTCAAGCTCGGCATTCAATTCGTCAATTGGGGCAAAATTGGCGACAGCTATATCCACCCTTTTGGCAATTATGGCTATCAAGTCGATGGCGTGTCCTTCCACCATATTTGGCACAAATTCAAAGAGGCAGGCGATAAACGACCGATCCAAATCTTCAATATCGAAACCATGGCCGCCCACCATGGCCGCTTTGCTCGGACTGAAGACTATCAGCGCGACGACTTGCCCCCGATCAATTACGCCTATCACCTCGATGCCGGCCGCTATGCCAAATATTTGCGCGGCTATGCTGAGAAGCGCGGCGCGATCAGGATCGAAGGCAAGGTCAAGGATGTCGCTTTGGATGGCGAGACAGGCTTTGTCACCTCCGTCACCATGGATAATGGCGTCGTTATCGAAGGTGATTTGTTCGTCGATTGCTCTGGCTTCCGGGGCCTATTGATCGAGCAAACGCTGAAGACCGGCTATGATGATTGGTCAAACTTCTTGCCCTGCAATCGTGCGGTGGCTTTGCCCTGTAAGCGCGACGATGGCAGCCCACCCCCGCCCTATACCCGCGCCACAGCCCACCGTGCCGGCTGGCAATGGCAAGTGCCGTTGCAGCACCGCAATGGCAACGGCCACGTCTATTGCAGCGAGTTCATGAGCGACGATGAAGCCCTCGACATCCTTGTGAATAATATCGCGGGCAAACCTCAGGCAGAGCCTAATTTCCTCCGCTTTGTTACCGGACGGCGGAAAAAATTCTGGAACAAGAATGTGGTGGCCTTGGGTCTGGCTGCGGGCTTTATGGAGCCTTTGGAATCGACCTCCATCCATCTGATCAATACTGGCATCAATAAGCTGATCGCGCTTTTATCCCTCGATGGCATCACCCAAGCGCAAGAAGATGCGTTCAATCGCCTGACGGGCAAGGAATATGCCCGGATACGCGACTTCTTGATCTTGCATTATAATGCCACCACCCGTGACGACAGCCCGTTCTGGAATTATTGCCGCAACATGGCTGTGCCCGAAAGCCTGACCGAAAAGACGGACCTGTTCCGCCTCAATGGTCAGATCTTCCGCGAGGATGATGAGCTATTCACCGAAACCAGTTGGGCAGCGGTGATGATGGGTCAGGGCATCACTATGCAAGGGCACAATGCCATGGCCGACGCCCTGATGAGCGCCAAAACCAGCGATGAATTGCGTGGGATCGAACAATCCATCCAATTCGTGGTGCAACACATGCCTACCCATAACGACTATTTGAAGCGTTATTGCCCGGCACCGATGTAGGGGAGGAGGCAAGCCCCTCTACCTCTGGGAGAGGGGTTGGGGTGAGGGCTTACAGTCGCAATGACGATGCGCACTATGAAGACCTTCATTGCACGGAGCAATGCGCTAATGCGCCAAGGCCCCCTCACCCCTGCCCCCTCTCCCCCTGAGGGGGCGAGGGGAGAGCGCAATAAGGATTGCCAGGTGGTTCTAGTAAAGGCGGCGCACCATGAAGATGCACCACAACTATCAGCTCTGTTCACACCCCCCCATCAAAACCGACAAGCCGTCTCACCACCACCATCGACCAGAGTGACCGCAGAGATCGACATCTCAAAGCTGCCGCTGGATTGGATCGAGAATGGCATGCCGACTTGGGTGCCCTTTTTGAAGCAAGACAAAGGCAAGAAGGCCGTCTTCCAGCCTTTTTGCTCGGCCAGCGCCAAAGACGATGTGATGTCGATTTCATCGCGGCAGTTCGCACCGCAACTCATGGACAATTTCACTGAGCCGCTTGGACGGGTGCCAATTTGATAGTCAATCCGAATGGCTCGCCCTTTGGCCAGCGCCGAAGGGTTCAGCGCGGCAGAGGCCTCAAAACCAAACGAGCCGCCGGTTTTCCACAAAATGGTGCGGGCATCTTCTTGGGCATCGCGGTCCATCGAAACCACTTGCACATCGCCATTGGCGCTTGTGCCCTTAGCACCGGCTAAATTCAGGCGCTGACCCTTCCCATCGGTGGCCACCAAAGTGAAGGGGGCCACGCTTTGCCCGCGCGCAAATACCGCCACATCATTTTCGGCATTGGGTTGGCTTAGGGCACACTTCTCGTCCAGCTTGGTCCAAGCTTTGCGAGCGCCATAGTTCAGACCAAAGTCATAACCGAACAAAGGCTTATAGCCAGCCTCACCGGGATTGAGAGAATAGGCATCGCAAGCCTGTGGCCACGAGAACGACAACTTGCCTTTGAAGTCCTTTTGAACCTGGCCCGCTTTGGTTTGCAATAACACGTCTGCTAGCCCGCCGCCTTCACTGCCGGGCAGCCAAGCCGCGACAAAGGCGTTTGAGGCATTCAGCTCCCTATTCACCCACAGCGGACGGCCCGAAAGGAACACGGCCACGACCGGGATTTGTTGGGCCTGAAACATCTTCAGCAAAGCCAATGGCTTGGCATCACCATAAGACAGGTTTTTGATGTCACCCATAAACTCCGCATAGGGCTTTTCACCAAACACCACGATGGCGACATCAGGCTTATCTTTATAGCTGCCATCAACAGACAAGATGGCTTTTCCGCCTGCAGCTTCGGCTTGCTTAGCGATGCCAGCAAAGATGGATTCGGCACCCGGGAAGTCGGCATTGGTGAGATCACCGCCGCCTTGCCACGAAATCGTCCAGCCACCCGATTGCTTCGTGATGCTATCTGCGCCCTCACCAGCCACTAAAATGGTCTTGCCGGGATTGATTGGCAGAACGCCGTCATTCTTCAACAATACCAGCGATTCTTGCACAGCCTTACGGGCCACGGCCCGATGCTCTGGCGAGCCCAATAGCGCATATTTCCCACCCAATTTCCGGGCCGATGGAGCTGGCAGATCAAACAGGCCGTACCGGATTTTAACGCGCAAGATCCGACGCACGGCATCATCCAGACGCTCTTGCGAGATTTTGCCACTGTCCACGGCCGCCTTTGTATTGGTCAAAAGCTCTTTCCAGTCCTCTGGCACCATGAAGATGTCGAGGCCCGCATTGATGGATTCTGGGCAGTCCTTATTGGTACAGCCCGGAATACGGCCATGGCCGTTCCAATCACCAACGACCAAGCCGTCAAAGCCCATTTCGACTTTGAGTAATTCGGTGAGATACGACTTACTGCCGTGCATTTTCTGGCCATTGATGCTGCTGAACGAGGCCATGACCGTTTGCGCGCCAGACTTTAGGGCGGCGCGGTAAGGAAAGGCGTGCAGTTCAACCAGATCAGCCTCATTGCCGACTGCATCGCCTGTATCAATGCCAGCGGTCCCGCCGTCACCAAAGAAGTGTTTGGCCGTGGCGATTACATGGTCTTGGCTCAGAAAATCTGGCCCCACCCCCTGCAGGCCCTCAACCATAGCTGCGCCGAGTTCAGACACGAGGCCCTTATCTTCGCTATAGCCTTCATAAGTGCGGCCCCAACGGTCATCGCGCACCACCGCCAAAGTAGGCGCAAAGGTCCAGTCGATGCCGGTGACCTTAACTTCAGCCGCCGTGATGCGGCCAATCTCGCGGATCAAAGCCGGATCGCGCGTCGCACCGAGGCCAATGTTATGCGGGAACAGCGTCGCGCCCACCACATTGCTGTGCCCGTGTACGGCGTCAGTTGCCCAGAGGACGGGAATAACCGGGCTGCCATCGGCATGGGGGGTGAGCGAGGCCTCCCAAAACGCATCAGCCAGTTTCAACCAGTCTTCTGGCTTCGAGCGCTCATTGCCATAAGGGCCAGAATTGCCGCCGTTCAAGATGGTGCCAAAGCGATATTTGGCCACATCTTCTGGCGTGATCGTGGAGATATCGGGCATGATGAGTTGAGCAACCTTCTGCTCCACACTCATCTTACTCATAATCTCGGTGATCTGGGTTTCGACTTTATCGTCCTTTTTAGGTCCAGAGGCGCAGCCCGTAAGGCCGAGCGATAGGGCAAGCACGGGCACGAGGCAGGCGCGGAGGGACTTCTGGAACAATGGCTGCATGTGAGAGCGCATAATCGTCTTTGCCTTCGCTTAATTTGCTGGTGCAGTGTTTTGACGATGGACGAACAGACCGAAGAACACGAGCCACGCATAGCCAAGGATCGGCACGATCAGCGCGACTGAAAGGCCAACACTGTCTGCGGTAAAGCCCGTAACGAGGGGTAGAATGGCCCCACCGACGATGCCCATGCACAAGAGTGCTGCAGCCTTTGGCGTGTCTTCATCGTTCAAGCCAATCACGGTCTGCGAGAAAATGGTTGGGAACATGATGGAGTTGAACAAGCCAATCGACAAAATGGCGATGGCGGCGATCTGGCCCGTCAACACCATGGCTAAAGCAGCCAAGACAATCGCAATCACGGCAAACACGGCCAGAACTTGTCCAGCTGGGAAGCGGCTCAGGATGTAGGAGCCTGCAAAACGACCCACCATAGCCCCGCCCCAATAGAGGGCGACCAATTTACCGGCTTGCGCCTCTGTGGAGCCTAAGATGCTCGCTTGGCTGAGATAATTCACCAAGACCGAGCCGATTGCGACTTCTGCGCCCACATAGGTGAAGATGGCTATGACGCCAAACAGGACCTTCTTATTGGCCAAGAGGTGAAAGCCTAGGCCTGTCGGGGTTTCGGTCTTGGCCATAGGTGGCAACAAGTCACGCTTCATGTAGAAGACGATCAAGATCAGCACCAAAACGGTGGCGATGCCCAGATAAGGCGCTTGCAGGGCCGCAGCTTCTGCCGCGCGCAGCGCGCTTAGCGCTTCTGGAGTCAGGGTCGAGATGTCCTTGGGGATTTCAGGCCCACCTTCCAAGATCAGCTTGGCACCAACGAATGGACCGATGAAGGTCCCGAAGCTGTTGAAGGCTTGGGCAAGGGTCAATCGGGCTGAGCTGGTTTCGGCCGCCCCTGCGATTGAGATCACGGCATTGGCGGCAACTTGAAGAATGGTGATCCCGGCAGCCAACACAAACAAAGCAAACAAGAAGCCTGGATAAATGCCCACATGGGTGGCGAGCACAAACAGGATGCAGCCACCGATCATCACGCCAAGACCCGCAATGATCCCGCGCATATAACCGACTTTGGCCACCAAATTCCCCGCGGGGATCGAAAATACGAAATAGCCCAAGAAGAAAGCTGACTGGGTCAGCATGGCCTCTGCGTAGCTGAGATTATAGAGCCCCCGGAATTTGGGGATCAAAATATCGATCAGAACGGTCGCAAACCCCCAGATGAAGAACAAAGCAAGTGACATAAAGAACAAGGTTCTGTCGTTCACATTGCCCTCTTGCGGCTTTATCGTCACTGCGCTTGGTCCGGCCATTTTAAGGTTTCCTATCCTCAGTTTTTTGTTGCTTTTCGTTTCTTATTTGGTCTCTCAAAAAGGCGATCGCCCCTTATTCCCCGCACGCAGCGGTATCATGTGAGCGTTCACATTTATAGACCCTAACCCAATCAATTTCCATTGTCTTGGGAAAATTCTTCGCCGAAACACCCCGCAAATTGCGTCCTTCGGGTAGGTTTCCCCCGATGGCGACGTTCAAAATCAGATAAAATGGTTGATCGAAGGGCGCAGAAGGTCGGCTTGGGCTTTGGTCGACGTGCCATGTTGCAGGCGTTTGTTTGGCATAAGGCACCCCATCAATTGACCAAACCATTTTGTCGGCATCCCAATCGAGCGTGTAAGTATGAAAGTCATCGAGGCTGCCGACCAAGGGGGTAGTTTTAGACAAAAACTTATTCTTGGGCCAAGCCCCACCAAAATGCAGCGTGCCAAGAATCGTATTCTCAATTCCACCCGGGCAATCGGGGCAAGGCTCGCCCAGATTGACAGCCTCCATCACATCGATTTCGCCCGAGGCCGCCCACGGCCCATAGACTTCACCAGCAGGCAAAAGCCAAATTGCGGGCCAAGTGCCTTGGCCCTTCGGCAGGCGGGCTCGCACCGATATCCGGCCATAGCGCCAATCAGCCTTGCCCTTGGTGATCAGCTTGGCGGAACTGTATGGAAGCGTCACTTCTTGTTCGCGCGCGGCCTTATTGGTGCGCTGCTCGACCGGCAGAGCATAGCCACGACGGCGTTCCTTGCGCGCTTGAATGACGAGGGTGCCATCTTTGACAAAGCTGTTCACCGGCCGATCCGTATAGCATTGCTTCTCATTATTGCCGCCGCCCCAGCAATCCACAGCATGGCTCCATTTAGACGGATCAATCGCCGTGCTATCAAATTCATCAGACCAAACAAGCGACCAATTGGCCTTTGTCTCGGTCTGGGTCCTCCCTTCTTGCGCGAAAGCCTGATTCCCTGGTCCGAAAGTAACGAAAGCCCCGACACTACCGAGCACAAACGCCCATAATCCAAGGTATTTTTTGGCTAGAAACAGACCCACAGCACCCTCCCCTTTTCCACCAGTCTGCCTTGATCACCCCCACCTGCCTAGCAACAATGCCAGTCCATGGGTCGGCGGGGGTATTGTTCCCCACATTTTCAGCGCTGTTGATTGGGGTTGGGGCGGAGTTAAGTCAGCAGGATTGGACTAATCGGAAGACACTTTTGGCCTTGAACACCTATCAGCCAGTCACTGTGAGGATGGCCTTTGGCCAAGAGCACCAATTTTACCGATTTATTAGCAAAAATCGTTGAAAACTGGCTTGAACGGCGAGATGCGAAACATCTCGTCCAGAACTGCCAACTCGGAAGTGCGTTTGAATGAGAAGCTTTTGGGCATGCGTCTTGTTTCTCTTGCTTGCCGCGTGCGGTGGCGGTGGATCAGGTGAACCGTCCGGTGGCGGAACGGGCGGAGGTACGCCTAGCCCCATAGTAGCCCCAAGCGCGCTCACCTATCCCAGTCCCACGACTGCTGTGGTTGGCACGGCGATGCCCCCCTTAAACCCAAGCGTTACGGGGACGGTTACGTCATACGCGATTGCACCCGCCCTGCCCGCAGGTCTCACCCTAAACACAGCGTCGGGCCAGATAACTGGCACGCCAACTGTGGCCACCGCGTCGGCAGTTTACACCATCACGGCCCGAAACACAGCGGGCTCTGCGACTTTTGCTTTGACCTTGGTAGTCAACCCCGCCACGACGGCAGCCCTCGAGCCGTCTGCGGCGACAACCATTGGGACGGGGCAACGCATCAATTTGTTCTTTGCTCAACGTGTGTTTGGCGCGCCATTTCCAACCTATGTTGATGCGACACAGGTCAGCTGGACCTCGTCCAATCCAAGTTTCGCCACAGTTGATGCCAGTGGCAATGTTACGGGTATTGCCGAGGGATCGACCACGATCACCGCGCGATACCAAAGCTTCACGCTGCAATTATCGGTGCAAGTGAGAGGCGCTTGGATCGCGCGAACGCTAACAGTACCGGGGCAAGGCACGCGCCGCTATGCGATCTATGTACCCAATGGCATTGGTGCCCTTGGCCCCAGACCGGCGCTGATCGCCATGCATGGCGGCACGGGCACCGCCATGGGCCAAGCAGCAAGCAGTCAGCTTGCCAAGACAGCTTCGACGGGCCAATTTTACGCAGTCTTTCTGGAAGGAAGCGGCGCCCTCCAAACGTTCAATGCGGGGGCGTGCTGTGGATCTGCCCAATCGCTAAATGTCGATGATATTGCCTTTACACGCGCCGTCATTACCGACATTCGCGCCAATTATAGTGTCGATCCCGCAAAGATTTATGCAACCGGCTTTTCCAACGGAGCGATGATGGCGCACCGCTTGGCCTGTGATTTGGCAGATCAGATCGCAGGCGTTGGCGCGGTGAGTGGCGCATCGGGCGAATTTGATCGTGCGGGGACGCGTTTCTATACGTGCAGGCCATCTCGACCCATTCCGGTCCTGCATATTCATGCCGCCAATGATCGGAATTATCCCTATAGCGGCGGTGTCGGTGATGGCATATCGACGACTAATTTTTACGGCGTTGACCCCACAATCAACGATTGGCTGAGCCGTAACAATGTCACGTCGCAATTTGTTGAGGAAGTCATTGGCGCTTCTACAACCTGTCGCCGCTATGCCACACGCGCCAATCTTACTTTGCCGACTGCACCGGTTACAATTTGTCGAATTAACCCACCCGACGTGTACGACAGTGTGAACCGCGTCGTGTTTGGCGGCGGCCATTCCTGGCCAGGCGGTGTGCGTTCCCCAAGCGCCAATAGCGACGTGCCAGTGTCGGACTTTGATGCCAGCACATACATCTGGAGCCAATTGAACCCTTGAGCCTTGGCTTAACGGTGCTTGGAATGGCGATAGACACCCTGAGCCGCTCGTCTTCGGAAAGAAAAGTGGTGCCCGGAGCCGGGGTGAAAGGGTTGGCGGGATTCAATGATTTACGCCAAAGTGCGGCTATTTTCAGGGTGTTTGGATTCAAGAGCTTAGATTTGGGAAAGCCGCACTATCAACATTCACCCAATCCGGGGCGGTCACAATTCCTAAAATGGCTGCATTTGCTTTCACAAATAAAAGTATCAAAGGTGTAAAGGTGGATTAGTGCAATTGTAGCTGAGCGGTTCTTTGGCATGACTATTTTGGTCAAAGGCAATCGAGGTCATCGGACTCAATTGCACTTTGCGGGTGCCTCTGGCTTGCGAGAGATGGACTTGCAAGATCGCCAAGATTCGATGGAACGGGAACAACGGGATGAGCAAGATACGCTTTGCAATTAGGGCGCAACGCAATCGCAACGCTGATACACCAATACCAATCGCCAAAGCGGGTCGCCTCAATGGGAGAGAAACACCAAAGAGCAATAATTTTACCAATGGGATTAGCGCATTTGCCGCAGTTTGTTCGCTCGCAGTCAGTATCGCTACGTTCCAAACGGGGGAAAGCATAAAGTCCGTCAAGATCCAATTGTCCAAAGATTTAGTTGAAAAAGAACAAAGTCTTAGAGCAGAAATAGACAAGCGCGAAGCAGCGATTGGAGATTTGAATGAAGAAATCACCAATAAAGAGGACAAACTCACTGACCAAGAGATTCAGCTAAGATCCGCATTTCTTCAAAACGCTCAGATTCAAGCTCAGAGTGTTTTGGCACAGGGCAAGCTTATCGACTCTAACTCAAAACTTTCAGCGGAACAGAAGGCTATGCTGCTTGCACAGATCGAGAGGACTCAGATCTTGTCAGATGCAAAGACCTTGCAAATAGCAAATCAAACACTTCAGTTGGAAAATCGCAGCTTACAAAACGACAATGAAACCGCAAAGCAATATGTTAAAACAGTCCTAGCTCTAGCTGTCGATGAAATGTTTAGCCAGTCGGATCAAGCGGCCACCCAGCTCCTAAACAATGCTGAAGACATGATCGACACATCAGTGAATGTACGAGCCCTTGTATTCCAAGACCTCGAACGGATCGGCCTTTCAGCGCCTAATCCAATGACACCTAGGATACTTTCTGCCCTGAACACCTATTGCCAAAAAGTCCCATCGGAGATCTTCAAGTTTGGCCCAGCGACAAGCGACAGTGAGGACTCTCCAAAAGAAACACGCTACGAAAGGGAAACCAAAGAGGGCGTGGCATTTGTGACTAGGAGAGCTCTAGACGACAGACAGAAAGCTATCCGCGCGTCGTCGAAGCTGCAACCAGCCGGAGAAATGACCAAACAGATAGTAATTGGGCCAGTTAATCCCGAAGACGGCAGTGAGAGGAAGTTCGGCCCACCGAAGTCGGAAAGGTACTACTCCTTAAGGGACATTGAGATAATGGATATCAATTTCCCGGTGAACCCCAATTGGAACCAGCTTCAGAGTCAGCGCTTCCATCGGGTCGAACGAGAGGTTCGAGCCACAGGCCAACGCCTAAAGTCTTGCATTGAGCAGCAGCTTGGGATCGCCAAGGCTGCAAGTTCAGAGGATTAGATTTAGGCACTACCTTAAACCACCAAGAATGACGAATTTTCTGAAATAGCCACCGCCAAGGACAATCAGCCTGCAGTAGATTCAATTTACTGGAAAAAGTGGTGCCGGAGACGGGTGAAAAGGTTAGCGGGATTCAATGAGTCCAGCCAAGATGGGGTTAATTTCAGGGTGTTTGGATTCAAGTGTTTAAATTTGGGAAAGCCGCACCTAAGGGCTGTCCTGATCTAGCCGCGTTGTACCAGCATCGCGGGATTGTCGGTGAATTTACGGAGATAAACACCAATATAAACAGAGGGCGAACTGGCCAAAGAAGCGGCACCAATTTCGCTCTCAATCTCAACTTGTTCAAAGGGCACGATTTTCCATTGATGAAAGTTAGATTGAGTTCCCCTATGCACTCAATTTCGAGGTAGGTTTAGTTTTGAAAGCACCATTGCTAGGTTAGTCTCCGAACTGTCTTCCTTGACTACGCCGTCGGACGCCTGACGGAAAAGCGCATTAAGGATGATCTCGCGGCCATGTTGATCCAGACCATCCTCAGGGATTAGTGCAAGATAAGTATTCGTCATTACTGCCCTTTGCGCTGCATCGTTAGCCAAGTGCTTTTCACTCAGATAAACACGCGAAATCAAACGACCTACCCAGAAAGCGACAGTCGTGAGCACCAAAAGAGAGCCAGACACGAAATATAGAAACACACTTTTCAATGAATCATCAATTCGAATTGCCTTTTCAAAGAGGTAGTTCTGATAGCCAAGGTAGACCATTGGCAAAATGAGGGCCACGCAAACAAAGTAACACACTAAATTACTGAGCAATGTCTGTTCCTTCTCGGCATGCGACTTTGCCTGACCCTCCCAATAACTGACAGCAGCTTTCAATTGGGAGTATGTCTTATACTGCGCAGTTATCCCTTCGAGCGTCTTTTTGCTTTCGAGCAATGTTGTTTCCCAGATTTGTTGTTGATTTTGCAGAGCAGTAATCATGCCGTTTGACATTTGCAGCAACCTATCTTCACGTTCGACACACCAGTTTTCGTGGGCCTGCTGCCTTTCCTCCTCGCTTTGACTGACCTGATCTTTTGCCGTCTTTAGCTCGTCCTTCAATTCTAATTGCGTTTCGAAAAGTCTTGCCCTCAGCTCATCCAAGTTATGGGCTATAGGAAAACTGAAATTGACGACCCCGACAAATTGTTCAATATTTTTAATACCCCCTATGTCTAGGTTGCGAGTGCTAAATGCGTATGCTGCGCTAGCAGCAGCCAATCCATGTTGAGCCTTTATCTCAAGTACTTTCTGTCCGTCCTTAGACTCAGAATACAGGACCGATTGATAGGGATCTTCATAGCTAGCAAAGAAACCACAAATCCCAACTGCATTGGCTTTCTTTGCTTTTCGGCTGGCTATTTCAGCTTCCAAAGCTTCGTGAAAATTCTTTAGCAAAGTAATCGAATGACCGATTGGTCCCGTGGGGTGGTAGGTAGGATCCTGCACATTGTTCAACAAATCCGTTAGCCATAGCCATGCGGCTTTTTCATCTTCAAGCCACTTCTTTGCTTTACCCAAAGTGGAAAATTGTTTCGCTACCACAGCGTCGCTAAATCTAAGGTCAGGCATAAAAAATGGCTTTCTATTCTCTGTTGAACTAAAGACGTGCGGCTACGGTGCCTATCGGCCCTATAATTAAATCAGCATTGGTCGGCAAAGCTCACATTCTAACTCATTGATGGCTCTATAGCTTGAAAACAGGCTTCCCTCAGACACTACTAGTCAATTTTAGTCATAATGGCCACCAGCCTCGAATTTCAGGTCAGTCACTTTTGAATATATGGCCAAGGAGGGTTTAAAGTCTTGAATTAATTTTCTTTGCTTTCATCGGATAAATTAATAACCTGAGGCGGGAAATTGCGCAAAGGGTGCTTAAGGCTAAGGGGCTGAGCCGATATGTCGATGATGGATGAATTGTTTCTACAAGAGCAAAATTGGTTAAAGGCTTACGAAAGCGGCGAACACGTGCCGGGTTCAAATTTGGATCGGTGCTTGAGAGAGGGTCTTAGCTCTGTTCGGCGAGCGGCACTCGCTGCTGGGCCGGATGCCCTGATTGTCCATAGAAAGATGGCAATTGATTATGTCGGGTATTTGAGCAACCTATTTCAAAGTTTGACAGAGATTGTGGATACTCGATGGTGGGAAGGCGGAGATGAAGTCGACATCGTCCAAAAATGGCAGCAATGTCTATGGGTTATACCAAATTTATCGGATTGCTTAGCTGCAAAAGGATTTCTTAAAGCACAGCCACATGCTGACTATGCCTTTAGCCTTAAGGGCTTCCCGTCTAGAAAATATCTGGAAAACTACTCGTTTTGGCAATCAAGCTCGCTCGAACGAATATTGATCCATCACCTGATTGTTTGGGAAACCGTGCAATACGCCCCCACAGCATTAGCGACCCAGTTATCGATTTGGGATGCACTAGCGCAGAGTTTTATCCCAGCACAATCTAAACAAGCTGATCGCGATTTATCGTTCATGGACAGATTAGATGATCCCCATCTAGTTAACAGCCTCTCCAATCTAAAAGCTATCCGGAGAAAGACCGCAACCGTTCGGATTTTGCTTTATCTCGGTAGTTCGGCCCTAGTCGCTTTTTTGCTTATGCTAACTGGTAGCGAGTCGAATTTGCTGCAGCAGGCCGCTGCTTGGTTATTGATTCCGTTATCTATTGTCATGACTGTGTGGACCGCTGGGTCCGTGTTCGGATGGACACTCCGGCCTTTGCTATTTCAAGCTGCCATCAAGAAACGGAAACTGCCGTTGGCTCTGCTTGGTAAAATGGTTTCGACTGCCGACAGGTTTCTCAGCATTACCGCTCCGAAAGAGGCCGAGCGAGAAATGTTGCAGGCCTGTGGCGATGGCGCAGTTTGGCCAAATGATAGCTGGGCATTGCTATACCTTTCCATAAATAGGGGGGATGCATTTTGGGGTAGCGAGCTACAGTCCCGACCATTCTATAAAAAGGCAACTACCGACAAATCGGACGCATCAAGGACCAAAACAGATGGGTTGGACAATCTCTCAAAAATTCTAAGTGGTCGTGGAGTTATTGATGAAAGTGGCAATTTTTTTGATGCACGCTCGCTCGATTTCTAGTCGAACGATTTTACGCGAATAAGTGGAAGATCTCTGTCAATTCTACAGACACCCAAATTCCAGCGGAGAGCTATGATGACAGCAGCAAAATGGAGGGCCATGCGCTCCTCAACATCAAAGCGAATTGCCTTGATAACAACCATGATTGCAGTTCCGGCGGCATGGAAAGCAATTGATCCGGAAAGTTGGGCCAATTATGTCGGCTTTTTTTCGTTTGTCTGGGTGATTGCACTGGCCGCAATTTTCTATTTCGTCCTTGATTTGGCTTTGATGTCAGTATTTGGTCGGCGAAAGGCGAATGGACAAATTGAGAGTTACCAAGATCCATTGCAAGCTCGTCTTGAGCGCATCGAAACTGCAATAAACCGCCTTCATTCTTACGTTCAGGAGTTAGACCCTGAACTCGAAGAAGAATTCAGGCTTGAAGAAAAGTTCAATTCAGGGGACGCTTACGCTGGTTCGGATTTATCAAGATACTTGGCTAAACGAAAAGAGGATGGATTCAAAACTAAAAATGATCCTTTCCTATGGGAGCCCGATCCCGAGGATGTTTAGCAAAACCGAAAAGTCTGGCCCTTTTCGAGCTACGCGCTCAAGTGTATTCACTGGTGATAATGAGTCTGAACCAGTCAAATTTTGTTGAGAGGATTTTATATCAAGAAGTCAATGATCTGATCCAATTAAAATTTTCCTCGATGGTCATAGTTACTTAAAGCGAAAGCGCGCGATACAAAGTTGCCTTTGAGACACCAAATTTCTGTGCGACGCCAAGTGCGGTGAACGCGCCACTCGTCAGCATTGCTCTCGCTTCCAGCTTTTCCTTCTCGCTCAATTTTGACGGCCTTCCGCCAACCTTGCCTTGCCGCTTGGCTTCTACCAACCCTGCCCTCGTTCGCTCTCGAATAAGCTCACGCTCAAACTCACTGATGGCCCCAAGAACGTGAAAGACAAGCATTCCTCCAGGAGAGCTTGTATCGATTGCATCAGTTAGGGAAACTAAACCTATCGCTCGCTCCTTGAGCATCTGGGCAGTTTCGATAAGTTGCTTCAGTGATCTAGCAAGTCTGTCCAGCTTCCAAACAACTAGAGTATCCCCTTCCCTCAGAATATCGTTCAACAAGCGGGTGAGTTCTGGGCGATCCAGCTTTGCTCCTGAAGCTCGCTCTTCGATGATCTTCTCACAACCTGCTTCCTTTAGCTTTTGAATTTGTAACTCTGGACTTTGATCCAACGTTGAAACTCTTGCATATCCAATTCGCATAAAACTAGCCTCCTGAACCCATACAGCGAGTCTCAAAACTCAATTAAATTAGAGCATATTGAGACGATAGTTTCAAGACTAGTTTTGAGACACTTATTGCAACAATTTCACTGGAATTTAGGTGCCGATTAAAAAGTCTCATAAACGGTCGTTTTTAAGACATCAGATTCAACAAATTGGCCATAAGGTGATTGGTGGGTTTGTATCGTTGAAATCAGAAAATCGGTCTTTTAAATTGACTTTCAGCCGCAGGGTAAAGTCAGTTTTAGAAGTCTAGAAATATCAACCGCTTGAGTTTCCCAAAATTGCGGTTCAAATTCAAATCTGGAATCGAATCGACTATGCACCTGTTTCAACCGACGAACAGGACAGTGCCGCCCAGATCTAGGCATTGCTAACGGCAGGCTACACGTCTCCTTGCCCGAGATTTTAGGATTAGCCACGCGATCATGGATCGTGTCTTTTAGGAGATTTAGGATATGAAGATTGTTCGAGTAAAATTAACCGCGTGGGCTAGGAAATGACTATTCGACCTTTCGACCGAAGCGAGCACGTCTATACCAATGACGCGTTTGCTGAGCTTGTCAAAGACGCAATCAGATTTTTTAATGGTACTCCGGTTCATGGGATTGCGCTTCCAGATCGATTCCGGGGAGCAGGTGTTTATGCTCTTTATTATACGGGTAATAACCCAATTTATGCGCCGCTTTTCCAAGCTAATAGATTGTCGTACGACCTCCCGATTTATATTGGAAAGGCGGTTCCCAAGGGTTGGCGGCAAGGTCGAGTTTCCGATAGCGCACTGAATCAATCAAATGAGTTGCGCTCACGGCTTAATGAACATAAACGGAACATTGAAATTGGCGCGGGGCTTGAAGTTGCCGACTTTTCTTGCCGATTTGTCATTTTTGAGAACGCAGGTTCAGACATGATAAGCACAGTTGAAGCCGCTCTCATTAAGCTGTTCAGGCCGTTATGGAATACTACGGTGGATGGATTCGGTAATCACACACCTGGAGCGGGTCGTTTTGAGCAAGCAAAGTCCGATTGGGATGTTATTCATCCCGGCCGAGGTTTTGCTGAAAAATGTAGAGGAATCCCCAAAACCCAAGTGTTGATCGAAAGAAATATTGCGGCACATTTTGCAAGGATGGCGCAGCCATGATGCGAAGTTTAGAGCTTTTTTCGGGAGCTGGTGGGCTTGCGAAAGGCTTAGAGCAAGCGGGCTTTGAGCACGCCCAATTTGTCGAATTTGACAAACACGCTTGTACGTCATTACGCACAAACTTTGACCCCAAGCTAGTGTTCTGTGGGGACGTCAGAGACTTCGATTTTCATGCTTTATCAGATATAGACCTTGTTGCGGGAGGCCCACCTTGCCAGCCTTTTTCAATGGCGGGAAAGCATATGGCGCACAACGATAGGCGGGATATGTTTCCTTATGCGGCAAAGGCAGTAAGCATCCATCAGCCAAAAGCTTTCGTTTTCGAGAACGTTAAAGGACTCCTGCGCCCATCTTTTTCGGAGTACTTCTCCTACATTATCCTTCGGCTCACATATCCAAAGATAGTTGCATATACTGACGAACTCTGGTCCGATCATTATAAGCGTTTGAAGAACATAAATTGGGAAACATATGATGACGTGAAATACGTTGTTAGTCACCAATTGCTGAATGCGGCTGACTATGGTGTCCCTCAAGTTCGTGAACGGGTCTTTATTGTTGGTATCCGATCAGATTTGGACACATCTTGGCAATTTCCCGAGCGTACCCATGATTCAGCTCAGCTCTATTTAGATCAATTTGTCACTTTCGATTATTGGAAGCGGCATAACATCAAGCCTCCAATCGGACAGATATCGGGCTGCCCCCAGTACAAAAGAAACGGTGGCATGGAGCTTCAATTTGCACCACCATTGCAACCTTGGAAAACTGTGAGAGACGCGTTGGCAGAAGTCCCTCACCCTGCCGAAGATCATGACATCGCAGACCACATATTTCGTGATGGTGCTCGGAGTTATCCGGGGCATACTGGCAGTTATATCGACTTACCCGCAAAGACCCTTAAGGCGGGCGGACATGGCGTGCCGGGGGGGGAAAACATGATACGTTATGAAGATGGGAGCATCCGGTATTTCACAGTTTATGAGGGCAAGTTGCTTCAGACCTTTTCCAAAGAATTTCAGGTTTTAGGTGCGTGGGGTGAAGGTATGAGACAAATCGGCAATGCGGTTCCGACACTTCTTGCCCGTAGGATTGGCGAACAATTGGTGAGCGTGTTGTTAGCAAGTAATCGCGTAAAAATTGAGCTGACGAAAGACGCAGCATGAAGCGCGATGATGACCTAATCAGAGACCTTCTTTTGAAAATGGAAGAGGCGGAGGATTACATTTTTTGTTGTCCAGCAAGCATTGGGATGGGAATAGAGGAACGGCGACAATACTTCCATCTTCAGCTGTTAAGCGATGCTGGCTACGTTATGGAAACCGGTCGAAATGGCGGCGTCTTTCGCCTTACTAATCCGGGCTTCGATTACTTAAACACAATTCGAGATGGTGAGATTTGGAGCAGAACGAAGGTTGCGGCCAAAGGCGTTGGCGGTGGGACTTTTGACATCATCAAGGATATTGCGACCGCTTATGTAAAGGCGGAATTGAAGGCGCGGCTTGGGCTTGATCTGGGGTGACGCAAAGAACGATAGCCTTTGCCTAGTGTTTGGTTTGGGAAGTTAACAAGCAACGGCTTAACAGCAACCTTTCGCGCATTGAAGAACAACCCGATAAACAAACTGTCCAACCAAAAATATAATAAAAGAATTAGACGCTAGTTGATATCGAAGTTGATCCAGCCTTAACAAAATCCACTGCAAAAAGTTACTAAAGCGCTTGGACATTACTAAGGGCTGTGTATGAATGGGGTGTGGCGCGCGGCCTTCGGTCTGTTCACACAGAAATGAACTGTCAAGATCCCGACAATTTGCTCTACCCTTAGCCCGCTTGCATATCGGGGGAATGCAAAGCCATGCGTGCAGTTTGAGCCACAACAAAAATGAGGGGTCAAAGAATCTTCAAATGGGATGCTTTGCCTAATGGGAGAAGGAACTAGGAGATGAGGTCACTAGAAGCGTGCTAGTCGGCCTTGATTGAAGTTTGTTATCAAAGATGATCCAACCCTTTTTAGATCTACTGCAAAAGTTAAAAATGGCATTTGGGCTAAACTGGGATTCGTCGTATGTTTCGGGGTGACGGTCAACTTTTGGATCGACAAGGCACCAATCGTCGCCATCATTCTGTTTCGGAAATGGGCCAAAGTTAGGCCCCCGAAAAGCGGAGTCGCGGCGAAGCGCAGGCGCTTAAAGACGATTTAGCTACCCGCCCTCGTCTACTTCTAATATGGAGCCAGAAACGTTCTAGACTGTGCTCCACCGCACATCACGGAAGCGCCTTATTTAAAATTAAGTAAATAAAATCTGCAGTTTAATTGATTGAAGCAAACCTCATTTTTATAAATGACCTGATTAAACTTACAATAGAAATTTCAATTAAAGCGCTCACTGCAAAAACTTTAGATGGGTGCCTTAATAGATTTAGAAGCTACGATCTCTCGCCGTATGATGAGAATGAAGGCGGCTTCGGAGAGAGCGCTAAGGGGGTAGAGTCCACACCCAACGGCCTGAGAGCATGACACAACTCACTGTCTGCAGGTCACCCGCAAAGCAAGAAAGGAGACGAGGCTAAGCGCGAAAGCGAAAGGAAAGAGTGAGACCAAAGAATATTCGAATAAGAAGCTATTTGACAGACAGGTGGGAGGATAAATCCTTCCCAAAAGCCCATGTAAATAGCCAGAACTTGGCATTTAATACCTAGCAACGAGAATAGTTCCTTACTTACTCTCAGAGCTAATCGGCCATTAGGCCCCAACCCTATTCCCACAATTGAATCATGAAGGTGGTCTTCTGCGCGTCTAGCTCAGGGAACGCACGACTTATGTCAATTCTGGGAGAAAATTTGCAACAATTTCAAAAGGAAAGAAAAATGCGCTACGATTACTACAACAAAGACCCTCATTCATATGTAGACTTTGGGCATAAGCAACTGGCTATGACCTTTAAGCCCGGTCAAATCATCCCGGGAAAGGGCGATACTGAACCTGATGAAGCAGCGAGGAGATCACGCGGCAAGTATGCAAATGCTGCGGACATCTTGGCCTCAGATAAAGCAGTAAGGGCTTTCATTCACAGGGCGCTAACTTATATCTACGGACCAAAATGGCATGAACGCACCGATGTTTACTTTGTAGTTGAAGCAATGCCAGAAACAAAATCCAAGGATGGCACTGATACTGCAAATTTACACTATCACATTACCTTTGGTTATTTACATTCAGACCACAAGAGGGTAAAAATGATGAAGAATGCATTTTTAAAAGCGGCAAATGAAATTGAGCAGCGCCTTTTTGGAAGGCAAACACTATTTTATGTTGACGAAGTTAGAAATCTTCAAAATTACCGCAAGTACGTTTTGAAGCATCAAGACATTTCTAGAGATGGATTTGATGGCATCTTGATTACGAGCACGGCCAAACGCCATTCGCTGATGAATAGCTCACGAAGCGGCACAGTCGAGACAAGGAATTGGTCTGGCGCTCAAAGACTTTTGGATACAGGTAGCAGGGCAGAGGTTGCCACTACTCGCTATCCACAAGCTCCTCATCAGGAGAAGCTAGTACCACTAGAAGTGCGAGGTGCGTCTAGTGAGGCTGTTTCCGGCAATCCATTGGCTATGTCTCTAGGATCTCAAAAGCAAAGCGAAAAGCCTGCTACAGAGAGAGATATAACTGAAAGACTAATTCATAATAATGATAATGATAATGATAATGATAATGATGGTTATGGTTACTATAGTGAAGAAGATGATGCCATTGATTATTATGGTGGTGATGATTATACAGAGAGAGATGTAACTGATAAAATAGTTCAAAATAATAATGGTGGTTATGGTCACTATAGTGAAGATGATGAGCCCCTTTATGGAAGAATCTTCTCTGAACCCGCCCCCTTGAAGACACATAACTTGGAACCCTTACGGGCCTCCAAGAGCATCGAATGCTATGTAGCGAAAGTAAAGCGATCTAAAACTCCCGAAAATAGAAACCGCGACCCGGAGATGGTATACTTAGACGCTGCCACTTTAAGGCCAGTCTCTAAGTTCCGTCCTAACAAGATTGGAAATGTGACGTTGTATATGGCCTGCATGTATGCGGGTATCTTTTGGGAAAGGACAGAAGGGCTACTCAAACTCAAACCTCGGTATGAAGCTGACGCAATTAGAAAGTCACAGCTTAGGGAGGATCTTGACGGTCTACTTCAACCGTATCTGAGCGAAAATTACCCAGATTACTTTGAAAACGACGAAGCTTCGTGGAAGGAGACGATCGAAATTGCAATTGCCTTTACCAGCAATGACAGAAACATATTCTGGGCAAAACGAAAAACTAAAGCCGTGAATTTCCCTGCTTCCGATAGCCCTTTCTCTTAATCAATTCTCCTTACGCTCCCATGGATTCAAGTGCCCGAAGGGCAAACCCTACGATGAAACTAAGTCCGATGTTGCTCTACAGCTAGCGTAGGCTGACACAGCTCCACATTTACAAAAACAGGCTCATTCCAACTTAGTTTGGGGTGGGCCTTTTTTTATGTCTGCGATTCAGAATGCAGGCAAATCATTAACCTTAAAACATGATTCCAAACAAATAGATATCTCTATTCTTAATGTGGAATCGACTTATCTTGTAGGTACCAACATGACGATGAAACACTTCGAAAATCTTGATTACTTTGGTTGCGTGACAGCCAATGAAGTGCCGTTTGGCTTCATTAGCTTTCTGGCTGATCAGCCCCTCAACTTGGTTCAAGGGGAGGCAAACTAAGATGGGCAATAGAGTCTCAATGACGGCAGCATTACACGCTATCGAAATCTACAAATCACTCCCAGCTCAAACTTTGCTCAAAGTCACGCCAACAGGTGATGGCTACTCATATCTCTTAGCTCCAGTTCAAGCAGGTGACCAACTTCTAGCGTCCGATTCTAGCCCACTTAAGAGCCTTTCTGATCTGGAGGTGGACTTCTAATGAAAAACCTGCCTGTAAAGCGCTTAAAGGGCCTTAGAAGCGAGGTTACTAAGCATGGCAAGAGGGTCTGGTATTATCGCCCGGAACAAGGTGGAAGAAGGATTAGGCTTCTGGGCGAACCATACTCAGAGGCCTTTTTAATTTCTTACAATGAAGCTCGTAAGCGGATAAATCAGCCTAGGCCAACCGAAGGCTTTGAAAAGGGGACCATTGCTTGGCTCGCGGACCAATACAAGCGCAGCCGCTCTTGGGAGGATTTAGCCCCGTCAACCAAACGGGCGAAAGATCTCATTTTAAAAAAGATCGTAGTGGCCGTCGGCAAGTATGAAATCTCGCAGCTAGATACTGCAACTATTGAAAGGGCACGGGACGCAAGGAGGGATAGGCCGGAATCGGCAAATGGACTTATCAAAACGCTTCGGACCATGTTCGCTTGGGCTCAAAAAGATTCCCATATGAGCCGCTTTGTAACATCCAATCCAGCCGCAAAAGTTGAAATGATTTCACAGAAAGGCGACGGGTTTCACACTTGGACGGCTGAAGAGCTATCACGCTTCGAATCTGTCTGGGCGTTCGGAACCAGAGAACGTTTGGCTTACGAGATTTTGCTCTACACAGGCCTTCGGCGGTCTGATGTTGTTCGGCTAAGTGTTCACCATATTCGAGATGGGATCTTGCGAATTAGCCCACAGAAGACGCCAAATACTCGAGTGACATTAAGTGTAATACCAAAGCTTGCAGAAGCTTTGGCTCATCCATTAGATCCCGCTCCAAAGGATGGACCAACATTTATCAGGAATGCCAACGGAAGCGCAATGAAGCCAGAAAGCTTCACTAACTGGTTTCGTGAAGCTTGCACGAAAGCAGGAGTTCCGGGTTCAGCGCATGGACTGCGGAAAGCTGCGGCAACTCAGCTAGCGGAGGCAGGTGCAAGTGAGAAAACTTTGCAGGCTGTGTTCGGTTGGACCTCACCAAAGCAGGCCCAGAACTACACAAAAGCGGCTGATACGCGTTACATGGGGATCGAAGGAAGCCTCTTATTCGAGAAAATTGCCACCAGAGAAAGCCGCACCACCCGCTAGGTGCGGCTTTTCTACAATCAAATTGCAATAATTTCAATTTACTGGAAAAAAAGTGGTGCCCGGAGCCGGAATCGAACCAGCGACACGCGGATTTTCAATCCGCTGCTCTACCGACTGAGCTATCCGGGCAACCTGTCGGGAGGAGGGCGTTTAGCGGATCAGATTGTCTCTGTCCACGGGGTCCTCTGCATCGGGTATGCCATTGTCCTCTTCTTGAACAGGAATAGCGTAAGAACCATTGAGCCAACGGCCTAGATCGAGGTCGGCACAGCGCTTCGAGCAGAAGGGCCGATAGGCGTGTTCGGTGGGCTTGCCACATTCAGGACAGGTTCGGCTCATGCGGTCACCACTTCACATTGGGTCTGGCTTGGACGACCCAGACGGAGATGAAATTGCCCGCCGATCGTATCGGCAATATCCTGTCGCCAGCCAATCGGGTCCGCCTCTAGAAAGGCCAGAGGGGCAGCCGGGGCATAGAGTGTCACTGTGTGGCCTTTGGCCCCTTTGAGGGCTGCAGCCAGTCGGTTGATCCCTTCGATGGCCAAGGTCTCGGCGGTAGGCTGGCCCAAGGCATCGAGGCAAATGTCGGCCAAAGCTTGGCGACGCTTTTGGCGCGCGATCTCGGCAATGCCAAAGCGGGAGACGGGCAGCACCTCGGTTTTAGGCGCGGCGACGCCGCCATTTTTCTCGGCGTCAAAGGCACTGATGAGGGCTTTGGTCAGCGCTTCGGCGTCGCCCTTACGACGGGGGCCGGTAAAGTCGACACAAATGAGACCTCCCAAACCGCGCAGGCGGATCTGACGCACGAGTTCGGGCACAGCCGCGAGGTTGAGGCCGCGGGCAAAGCGCGCCGGATCACTGCCGCCGGTTTCGCGATTGGCGCTGTCAACATCCACGGCGGTCAAAGCGCGCGTGCGCTCAATCGTCAAACGACCGCCGCCAGCAATGGGCACTTCCGTCTGCAGGGCTGCCTCAAAGGCGGCATCGATCCGGTCAATCTCATCCTCGTCCGCCTCGCGCGGCTCTCCCGGCCAGCCTTGCCAAGGCGTGGCATCTTCAAGGAGGCTTGGACACGGGCCTTGCGGGGCGAGACCCTCATAGGCCAGCGCTGGGCCCTTACCGCCCTCGGCCTCGCGCACGACACGCACAGCCACGGCAGCACCGACGCGCAGCTCGGCCTCACGCTCACGGCCAAATGGCGCAAAGGCCGGCTCGCCGACGCCCAAATCGACAAAAGCGCCACCGATGCGGCCATCAATGGCGGTGACGCGTCCAGCATAAATCTGGCCCCAACGCACCCGCGCCTCATGCGTTGACCAGCGCTCTAAGCGCAGTTCCACAATCCGGTCGCGGTCAAACAAAGCGGCACGCAGCTCGCCAATACGCTCATGAATGACGATTTCACGGGTGGGTGGCTTCGGCGCGTTCATGACAAGGCCCTTTTATAGCCAAAGCCCTCAAGCAGCGAGACGGTCTCATAGAGGGGTAAGCCCATCACCCCCTCCCAAGAGCCATGCAATTGGGTGCAAAATGCCCCGGCCAGCCCCTGAATGCCATAACCACCGGCTTTGCCCATCCATTGCTCGCTGTCGAGATAGAAACGGATTTCAGCCTCGCTCAAGCGCTTAAAGGTCAAGCGGGTTTCCACCGCCCGGCTCGCCTTGGCCTCACCGCGCTGGACAGCGACCGCCGTGGTTACGCGATGATTGCGGCCGGAAAGCAGGTTAAGGCAGGCCAGCGCCTGCTCGCGCGTTTCTGCTTTGGGTAAAAGTCTGCGCCCCACCGACACCACGGTGTCGGCAGCAAGGATCAAATCATTTGGACTTTTTAGCGCAATGGCTTCTGCCTTGGCAGTAGCCAGCCGCAAACCATGCTGGCGCGCCGTTTCATGGGGTAGGGGTGTTTCGTCTAAATCAGCGGGACAAATCGTGTCGGGCACAATCCCGACTCTGGCCAGAAGCTCTTGTCGGCGCGGCGATGCGCTTGCCAGAATAAGCTTCATGGGACTTGTTTTACCGGAAGCGATAGGTGACCCGGCCCTTGGTCAGGTCATAGGGGGTCATTTCGACCAGAACTTTATCGCCAGCCAAAACGCGAATGCGGTTCTTGCGCAATTTACCAGCCGTGTGGCCAATAATTTCATGTTCGTTTTCAAGACGGATGCGGAAAGTGGCGTTGGGTAGAAGTTCTACCACGGTACCTTGAAATTCGAGCAATTCTTCTTTTGACATTGGGTCTCCCGGCCGCAAATGACCTGTTGGGCTGACAACTCAGCTTGATTGGCGCGCTCTATAGTCTGTTTTGGGGGTAAAAAGCCAGTGCTGCGGGTGTTGAAGCTGTTGAAATGGAACCCTCACACCACAGCTGACCCAGTTCCGCTCAATGCTCCTGTCAGTTTCATTCCGGTCCGTCTTGCGGCAAAGCCTGTTTTCGCCCATCTGATGGGCACAAGACAACTCAGAGAGCCTTTATCCCCGTGTCCGCCTTTACCTCAGAGACCGTGCTGGCCGTCCAGCACTATACCGACCGTCTTTTCCGCTTCCGTACAACCCGATCCCCCGCCTTCAGGTTCCGGACCGGTGAGTTTGTGATGATGGGCCTAGAGATCGACGGCAAGCCGTTGGTGCGGGCTTATTCCATTGCCAGCCCAAACTGGGATGAGGAATTGGAATTCTACTCGATCAAAGTGCCGGATGGGCCTTTGACCTCAAAGCTGTGCAACATTGAAGTCGGCCAAACCGTGCTCGTTGGTAGAAAGCCCGTCGGCACTTTGGTGCTCGATGCACTTCTACCCGGAAAGCGACTTTATATGGTGGCGACGGGAACGGGGATTGCGCCTTTTGCAAGCTTGATCCGCGACCCTGAAACCTACGAACGCTTTGAAGAGGTCATCCTAACCCAAACCTGCCGGACTGCGGACGAATTGACTTATGGCAAAGAGTTGGTTGCAAGCCTGAAGAATGATCCCTTAGTGGGCGACTATATCTTGGCAGGCAAACTGATCCTGGATACCGCGGCCACTCGCGAGACTGACAACCCAAAGGGCCGCCTGCCCGTCCGCGTTGCCGATGGCAGCTTCTTTCGCGAGCACAATCTGCCCTCTTTCAACCCCGACGAAGATCGCGGCATGATTTGTGGCTCAATGGAAATGTTGGCTTCTTGTAAGGCAATGTTCGAAGAAGCTGGCTTTACTGAGGGTTCTGTCAGCCAACCCGGACAATTTGTCTATGAAAAGGCATTTGTCGGCTAGGCGATTGATGTTAGGCCACATGGATGAAGTCGATCAAACTCTGCCTCGTCGTTGCGCGTGGCCGCAATCATGTGATTGGGGTCGACAATGACTTGCCTTGGCGACTGGGCAGCGACCTAAAGAACTTTAAAGCCATCACCCTTAGCAAGCCCGTCATCATGGGGCGCAAAACCTGGGACTCAATTGGAAGGGCTCTACCGGGCCGCCCGAACTTGGTCGTGACACGCGATACAGATTTTCAAGCCCAAGGGGTCAGCGTTTGGACCAGCCTGCCGCTGGCCATCGAAGCCGCAAGGGCGATGGCTAAAACCTCTCAGCAAGACGAAGTCTGCGTGATTGGCGGCGGGCAAATCTATGCCGAAGCCCTGCCTATTGCTGATCGGTTGTACCTAACAGAAGTGAACGCAGCCCCCAATGGCACCGCATTCTTTCCTGCATTCGATGAAGCAAATTGGGCAGAGACCACGCGCACAGAGTTCTCTGCCGGGCCACGCGATGACCATGACTTTGTGGTGCGCGTTCTCGATCGTAGAGCTTAAGCGGCTTTGGTCGCTTGATAGAGCCTCAGAATTTGCAGCGTAGCGCCGTCATCGCAGGGCTTACCACCTTCATCCAGCTCTTCTTGTAGGGCCAAACCGTCAATTTCCGATTGTAAGGCATGTGCAAGTTTATCGCGCAGGACAGGGTCATGCTGGCTCAAAACTTCCCACAAGGTACGCGTCATACGTAACGCAACATCTGTATCGATGCGAATACCGAGTAATTGAGCCTGATCCTCTTGGGAGCGGGGGATATGCAAGGTCGCCTCCACTTTGAAATCTAGAAACGGTTTGATCGAAAGACTGTCGACATAGTACGGCTTAGAACCTTACCCACAATAGTATTTACAAATAGTTGTAAATGACTTGCATGCAAGTGCAAAAGAAATTTGAATACCTGACTTGATTAACCCAAGTGCCCCGCTGTTGGCCCCTGCCGATCTCGGCTTGCTAAAACAGGTTAAGGCCGACATGATGGGCCTCTCCTTTGACTTTTAATCGTTGAGCCCCCCTTGCCTGAGCCTGAGATACCAGAGCCTTGGCGTGGCAGTGGCTCCACCAAGGGCCGTCAGATTGGCCCAATGGCGGAATTCCTCATTCTTGAGGTCACTTCGCAGTCGCGGGTTTACAAGCAAAAGCTCGACCGCTTGTTGCGGACCGAAATGAAGATTCGGCCACGTCATGGCGCGTTTGAGGTGGAAATTCTCATTGACCTCAACCGCGACTATCCAGCGATCGACCTCGATAATGTCGCCAAGGCCGTTTTGGACGGGATTAAAGGGGCGGTGTTTTTCGATGATGCCCAAGTTATGCGCTTGGTTGTTGAAAAGCGCTGGGCGGAGTCTGAGCAGGTTTTGGTGCGGGCTTGGCCACGGGCGGACCAAGCTTAACCCCAAGCCAAAAGCCCGTCGCAGTGGCATAGATACAATTTGTTACAACAAAGTCAGTAAAAAGACGGAAAAGCCCTCGACAGACCCATCGGTATGGGATTGAAATGCAGCGACAAAGCTTCATGAGGGCGGATGATGCAAGATTGGCGCGAAGATAAGACTTTTTTCCGCGCGACCATCGCGCTGCCAGTCCTTTGGTTTATGATCTTTTTTGTCGCGCCTATGGCCATGGTCTGGGCCTATTCGGTTGGCGAAACTCGACTAGTTGATGTTGCCATCACAGGCACGTTTGCCAATTACGCCAAAGCCTTTTCGCCTGAAGTCCTGAAGGTCATGTGGAATTCGATTTGGCTGGCGCTGGCGACGACCGTGATTTGCCTCGTGGTCGCTTTCCCAGTGGCACTTGCTATGACCTTTGCGGATGAAAAGCAAAAGACGTGGCTGCTGCTGTTGATCATGCTGCCCTTCTGGACCAATCTATTGATCCGTACCTATGCGCTGATCGCGGTGATGCGTAACTCCGGCGTGATTAACTCAGGGCTAGAAGGTCTGCACAACTTACTGGGCGTCTTTGGCATGCAAATGGGGGTTTTTGAGCCCCTACCCCTCCTCTACAATAAATTCGCGGTAGTGGTGGGACTCGTCTATGTGCACTTGCCCTTCATGGTCCTACCGCTCTATGCCGCCCTTGATCGGCTGGACAAAAGCCTGATTGAGGCAAGCCTTGATTTGGGTGCTGGGCATTTGGAGACAATCCGGCGCATCATCGCGCCACTCGCCGCCCCCGGGATCGCAGCAGGGCTTGTCATCACCTTCATCCCAGCTTTGGGGGCTTACCTTACGCCAGACTTGTTGGGTGGGCCCGATGATCTGATGATCGCAAGCTTGATTGAACGACAATTCAAGCGCGCCAATGACTGGCCGTTTGGGGCCGCTTTGTCCTTCATTCTGATGTATATCACGCTAATCTTCTTTGCCATTCGCGCCTTTATGGAGCGCAAGGGCGGAAAGGTGGGGGCACACTAATGGCCAAAAAAGTCGCCCGCGCCCCCCTCGACTACCTCAATATGCCAGCGATGAAGGCGTGGTTGGCAGGCGTATTTGTCTTCCTCTACACGCCGCTCATGATCCTGATCCTGTTCAGCTTCAACGATTCCAAGGCCAATGTCGTCTGGAAGGGCTTTACGCTCAAATGGTACGTCAAAGCGTTTGAGAACACGCAATTGCGCGAAGCATTGTTCAATTCGCTTTTGATTGCCGGGGTCTGCACCGTCATCTCGGTCGTGCTGGGAGCGTTGATGGCTTTTGCCTTCTGGCGCTTCAAATTCCCATTCAAGGGCCCGTTAGAGAGCGGCATGAATTTGCCAATTGTGGTGCCCGAGATTTGCTTTGGCGTAGCGGTATTGATGTTCTTTGCCAAAATCGGCTTTCCCAATGATCTGCCCTATCCGTTTAATCTGACGCAGATTATTTTGGCGCATGTGACCTTTGCGTTCCCCTTTGTCGCCATCGTGGTCCGAGCTCGGCTAGAAAGCTTTAATCCTGAGTTGGAGGCCGCAGCACTCGACTTAGGTGCCTCGCGCTTTCAGGCCTTCCGCGATGTCATCATCCCGCACATGAAGCCAGGCCTGATCGCCGGTGGCCTTTTGGCCTTTACCTTGTCGCTGGATGATTTTGTGATCACCTTCTTTGCCTCAGGGCCTGGGACCATCACCTTCCCAGTGATGGTCTATTCAATGGTGCGCTTCTCTGTAACACCAGAGGTCAATGCAGCCTCGACCATCATCATCTTGATCACGGTGCTTGCCACCGTCCTTGCTTTGCGCGCCCAAAGTGCAACCACCAAAGAGAGCTAAGCTATGAGTGATCGTGACGCCATAATTCGGGTTGAAGAAGTATCCAAACGCTATGGCAAAGTGACCGCTGTGGATCGCGTGACCTTGGAAATTCCGCGTGGGGAATTCTTCGCCCTCCTTGGCCCATCGGGCTGCGGCAAGACCACATTGCTGCGCATGCTGGCGGGCTTTGAAATGCCGAGTGAAGGCAAGATTTTCATTGATGGCATCGATATGTCGACCATCCCGCCCAATAAGCGGCCCGTGAATATGGTGTTCCAATCCTATGCCGTTTTCCCGCACATGACCGTGTTTGAAAACGTCGCCTATGGCCTCAAGTTCGATAATGTCGCCAAGGCGGACCAATATGGTCGCGTGATGGCGGCCTTGGCCGACGTCAAGCTGGACCATCTGGCAGAGCGCAAGCCCGATCAGATGAGCGGTGGCCAACGCCAACGCGTTGCCTTGGCCCGCGCACTCGTCAAAAAGCCAAAAGTCCTCTTGTTGGACGAACCACTCAGTGCGCTCGACGCCAAGCTGCGCGAGGCGATGCGGTTTGAACTCGCAGAGCTTCAAGACAAGGTCGGCATCACCTTTGTGATGGTCACCCATGATCAAGACGAAGCGCTTGCCATGGCCGGGCGCTGCGCGGTCATGGACCGAGGCAAGCTGATGCAAACGGCCACGCCATCCAACCTCTATGAATTCCCCGCCAACAAGTTCGTCGCCGACTTCATCGGTAGCGTAAATCTGTTTGAAGGCACCTTGGAAGTCGATGAGCCTGACCACGCGATTGTACAATCAGAGGAATTAGGCGGCCGGATCTTCTTTGACCACGGCGTATCGGGTGCCGGCGGCGAGAAGATGTGGGTTGGCATTCGGCCCGAAAAGATCGAGCTCTTGAAGCGCGAAGAAGGTGCCGCCCCGCCGACGCCGGAAGACGCGCCATCGGGCTGCAATGTGACCGCAGGCACCGTACGCCAAATTTCCTATCTGGGCAGCGAAAGCATTTATGAGATTGACCTGATCAATGGGCGCCGCATGCAGGTGTCGCGTCCAAATCTGTCGCGCTGGGATCAGGAGGATTTCACCTGGGACGATCAAGTCTGGCTACGCTGGCATGGCGATAGCCCTGTATTGCTGCAAAGCTAGAGCGACCCACATGAACGCCCGACCCATCCTCGGCATGATTTGTTGCCAGCGCCATGTCGGCACCGAATATGCCCAAGCCGTGATGGAGCGCTATCTCTATGGCGTCAGCCCCCATGTAGATGCGATCCCGCTCTTGATCCCGTCGCTGCCGGCCTTTGTGGACGCAGAAACCGTGGCCGGCCGTTTAGACGGGCTGTTGTTGACGGGCTCACCCTCGAATATGCAGCCTCATCACTATGGCGAAGATGTTGACGACGCGCCGGGCCCGTTTGATCCCAATCGCGACGAGATGGCGATGGCCTTGGCCGATGTGATGTTGAAAGCGGGCAAGCCCGTCTTTGGCATTTGCCGTGGCTTTCAGGAGCTCAACGTCCATTTCGGCGGCACGCTTCGGCGCGACATGGCCGACCCCGCCCGCGCCTTCCAACACCATTCCCCAGACGGGGTAAGCTTTGATGCCATGTTCGCGCATGAGCATGACGTACGCCTAGAAGAAGGTGGGGCGATATTAGCCGCCATTGGCCAAGCTGACATTAAGGTCAATTCTGTCCATTATCAGGGCGTGGACAAGCTGGGCGCAGACCTCCGCGTCGAAGCCCGTGCGCCCGATGGCGTGGTCGAGGCCTTTTCCAGCACCGCGCGGGGTGGCCCCGTCCTCGCCGTGCAATGGCACCCCGAGTGGAAGCCCGAAGCCAATGAAAATAGCCGCAAGCTGTTTGGCCTCATGGGCCGCGTTCTGCGCGGTGGGGCGCTTTAGGGGCTGCCTCTACTTCGGGTCCTTAGCTGGCACAGCCCCGCTTGTATCCATAATGACCAAAGCTTCGCGCTTTTTTGCCCGGTTTGCAGGTGGACCTGATGTGAGCTTTTCAGTGCCAATGCAATTCTGCAGGAAATAGTCAATCTCACCAAAGACATTGGCGGAGTCCACATAGCGCGACGGCGAATGTTTCATGCGCGGAAAGCGAACCAGCCGCGCGCGCTTTTTCGCTGCGCTGAGCGCATCATACATCAGCTGACTATTCTTGGGGTCCACGACGTCGTCGAGATCGCCCGCCAGCAACAAGACCGGCACCTTGATGGCACCAACTTGTTGGAGCGGTGAAACCCGCTCCATGGCTGCGCGGTCCACAGCTGGGTCACCCAGAGTGCGTTTCCAGAATGCCAAGGAAACCGGGCTTCCCGTACGCGACACCCAGTCCATTTTGGTCATCAGATCGGACACGCCATTTATGGAGGCCGCACATTGATACAGGTTTGGCGTGAAGGCGGCACCCGCGAGAGCCGCATAGCCACCATAAGAGCCGCCGACGATGGCAACACGTTTGGGATCAACCCGGCCAGTTTTCACCAAATGGCTCACCAGATCGGTGACATCGTCTTGCATGCGCCCGCCCCATTGGCGATAGCCAGCCAAGGCGAAACTACGCCCCTTGCCGCCCGAACCGCGAAAATTAGGCTGCGCGACCAGATAGCCGCGGCTGGTCAAAAACGCCGCCAAGCGGTCCCAATCATTATTGGTGGAAATGCCATGTGGCCCGCCATGGGGCATCACGACCAAAGGCATCATCGTGTCTTGCGCACCAACTGGTGCCATCAACAAAGCCTCTAAGGCTTGGCCATCGCGGGCCTGATAATCCAGCCAAGTCGCCGTCCCAATGCTGTCTTCATCTAAGACCCGATTGGTCTGGCCAATTTTCAGCATACGATTGAACCGCGCATCATGCACCCACAGGCTGCCCGGATCGGTCGGGGACTGGGTCTCGAGGGTCCACAAGCCGTCATTCGGTGAGATAGACTTAATCCTGAGCATACTGCCCGCTGGGGCCCGCTTTTGGATCTCCTCAAATCGTGCCCGATCCTTGGGATCAAGCGCGACAAATGGCGAGCCTCGCCCCGCTTCAATTCCGGCAACTAGGGTGTTGTCCGTGTTGAAGACTGCGTCTTCCATATCATATTTCGTCGAGGCAATACGGCGTTCCGAGAAGGTTTTTGCTACCAAATCATAGTCATAGATTGCGGCAAACTCTTCATTGCCCTGTCTGGCGCGCACCGTGACATGGTCCGGCTTTGTGGACGGGCCAATCACATCGAACCCATAATGCTCTTCAAACGGAAACTCGGCCAAAGTCGTCGCCGATGTCGCGCCTTGTGCCAAACGAACCAAACGCACCGAAGATCCGCGCCGTGCTTGCTCACGCCGGATCAAAGGCACTCCGTTATTTGAGATAAACCATTCTGTCCAATGGTCGGGCGTTGCTTCGTCGAGAACTTTGGACTCAAGCGTGTTGAGATCGACCGAGACCAAGCGATCCACATTTTCCAACTGGGTGCCAATCAACACACGGTCCGGGTCGGAATTCAGTCTGGAAACCAACCATGTGCGGTCGGGGCGCGGCTTGGCCCGCCGGGCATCATCCCGCTTCATATAGAAGCTGAACTCTTCTTCCTCGGTGTCGAACTTTGGATCCGGCGCATAATCGTCGTCTTGGGCATCAAAACGGAACAGTTTCTTGGCGCGCGCTTCGCCAATGGTCCATACCCATACCCCCTGCCGATTTTCTCGGTCCCAACCGGTCAACAAGAGGCGGTTCTGGTCCTTCCATTCGAGTTCAAAGACATGGAAGGGCATGTCGAGACCGCCGGCCCGCTTGGTGCGCGCCTCTTGCATGTCAAAAAGTTCGATGGCGGATTCTTCCCCGACAAATTTGACAGTCGCCAAGACCCGCCCATTGGGCGACACGACAGCGTCGGCAAAAGATGAACCTCCCCAGAAATCATCTAATCTTGGCCGCTCATAAGTCGTTGGGACCACATCAGGGGCTGTCTGCGAACGCGCCGCCTGACCACCACTGAGCCCCACAGCGAGAGCAGCCACAGTCGCAACCACCAATCGACGCACCAATCTACCAGCCATTCCCAACCCCATTTAGTCATGAGTCAATCCGGCCAGCTTATTGCCTACAATTGAGTTGGCAAGGGGGTGGATTTTAGGTGCATGCCTGATGCAGCAGCGTTTTGGGGCGTTCATTTGGGAATGCAATAAATGAATGTCTCTGTTTTTGTATCTTCGTTTTGGACAGCGTTTGCAGCAGGCTATCCCTCCGCAAAGGCTTCGTTTGAGTTTGAGCGCGCAAGAGGGGGCGTCAAGGCAAGCGGAGCGACTCATTGAGCCGCTCCAAGTTGAGCGTTTGGGCGGCTTTGCGCCAGAGGTTGCCATCTGGGGTGGCTTGGCGGTTGCTTGAAAGCGGACATTGGCTAAAGGTGGATGTTGAGGTTGAGGTTGAGGTTGGTACGCGTTTCGAGCTTGGTGAGATTGCTAACGGAGCTCCTTAAACGGACATACGTCGTCATCGAAAGGCACTCGCTTTCGGCGAAACGCCGAGCCGTCGATGACCGTGGGACTGCTGATCCGATCCATCCGAAAATGCCGAAAAGCCCCGGGCGACGGATCCCATGCTACGAGATACCACAGCGGCGCGAGAATCAGCATGGCTTGTGGTTCGACTTCCCGATTGGTTCGTTTGCCTTTCGCGTCTCTGTAGTTAAATCGCAAGAGCCGTTGCTGAAGAAACGCCAACTCGAAAGCAGGAAGCAAGGTAGGTTCGACCGGACCCGCATCAGAAATGTCTTGGAGTGGCGACAATTGTCCTACGTGAAGACAATCGAGAAGTGCGCGCAGCTCTCTCACTTTTTCAGATGGCAAGGCAAGTTCAATCTTGGCCAGAGCCGAGTCGGCCAAATCGGAAAAAGGAAAAGTCCGAGCGCTTCGCATGGTCGCGACGCTGATCAAGACCGCGAAGACCTCAACGACAGAGAGCTTAGAGGCGGTTTGCACCGACTGCGGTTCCAGTTGAAGGCCGCCTCCTGGCCCGCACTCTGAATGAATGACAAAGCCCTGATCGCGAAGGGCACAGATATCGCGCAGCATCGTGCGCCTTGAAACTCCGACCTCGACCGCGAGCTCGTCCACTGTCGCAGTGGCGGTGCGTCTTAGGGTGCGAATGATCGTGTCGTGGCGAGTTCGAGTGTTCATGGCAGCATGATAGCATAAATGGTGACACTTTTTGGCACTAATAATTCATATAGGCATGCAGCCAGTTCACAAAAGAGATCGGCGATACCATCCACCACTAAGACTTCATCTCAGACTCGTAAGGACTCAGAAAGTCATGTCACGCGCTATCACGCATTTACTCATTGGAGGACTAATCATCATGGGACTATCAACCTCGGCAACTGCTCAGGAGCTAACTATTGTCAACCCGCCCAAGCTTGGCGATCCAACATCAAAGGGCTACAGCACGGCAGTCATTATACCTGCAAATACGCGATTGGCCTATGTTTCGGGGCAAGGCGGCTTTGATAGCACGGGTGGCTTGTCGCCCGACTTCGCTACTCAGGTCGCACAGGCCTATGCGAACCTTGGAACCGCCCTTGAGGGCATCGGGGCCAAACCGGACCAGGTCGCCAAGCTTACTGTTTACGTGGTCAATCACGACATGTCCAAGCTCGGAGTTCTGACACAAAACGTCATGGCGATGTTTGGCAGTAAATTGCCAGCGCAAACCCTCATTTCTGTCCCGAAGCTCGCCATTGATCCAATGTTGTTCGAAGTTGAGGCCGTCGTGGTCCTTGACTAGCGCTAATCAACGCATCGGGTGCATCCATAAATGGACCCGATGCGTTGAATTTATTGTTAGAACGGCCCAGCCCCGTCGAACAAGGAAAGCGAATAAGTATAAAGTCTTTTTGAACGTCCGCTTTCGCCGCAGAGTCCCCCAAAAGCAGACCTTCTCCTTTCGGCCAACATCAGTCATTTAGGCGCGTTCCTTGGAGCCACTTTGGCTCGCCGCTCGCCGCTCTCAAAAGCTGGCCCAAAACTTGCTCCGATCCCAATCCGAACGCGGAGATGTCTAATGGGAAGACGGCTCAGAGCAGATGTGGATCAGCGCCAGCTTGGTTTGTTTGGCGAGAGTTTGGCGCTTGGCCAGAAGCCGAGGCTCGAGAAGGCCCTGCCTGTTCGACCCAGCCAAATTCCGAAACCAATGGCTTTACCAAAGCACTCCGCCGCAATGGCCAATGTCGGGTCAAGCCCGCGCAAGAGCCTCAGCACACTTCCTTCCGAAGTCGTGCGACCCGCAGAAGCAGCATTGGTTCTTTCAGTGTCATTGAGCTTGCTGAAGAAGTGGCGAGCAGAAGATGCTGGGCCTCGCTTTGTTCGCTTAGGTGGACGGGCTATTGGCTATCGCCGGGCTGATTTGTCAGACTGGATCGCCGCTCGGATCAGCTGATTTTTTCTTTGGCGTAGAATTTTTATGCAGCTGATTGGGCTGTTGTGCGCCTAGGAGACCACCGGATTCCCCAATTGTGAGTAATGTGGCGATGGGACATGGTGGGGCATACTTGGTCAAGCTGGTGCGTGCTGGAACCCTTCGAAACACATTGATCCATCTGTGGATATCACGTGGATAAGTCCCAAGTTTTGGGCTTCCCGATTTTGGTGAACATGCTGGATTAGTGTGGTTTTTCTGAGCTCTCTTGATCTTACGAGATCGCAGTTCCGCGATGCTTGTCGAGCCTGATACAGGATGAAACTCATGAATACCGATACACTTCTAACTGTCGAAGATGCCGCCGCCCATTTGAAGATTTCCAAGCACACATTGAACCGTTGGCGCGTTACAGGTGAAGGCCCTCCCTTCATCAAATACGGCCCCCGGCTTGTCCGTTATCTCGTCACCGCGCTTGATGAATGGGCGCTCGATCGCTTGTACGCGAATACCAGCCAATATGGGCGGTAAGTTCTTGCATTGCCAAATTTCGCCAAGTGCCAGAGCGTTTGGGCGCGTCAAGGTAACCTTCTTGAAGGGGGCTCTGCCCACCTTGACCTGCCCTTCACGCTCTGGCGCACCATTAGGAGTCGGGACGCGGGGCGCGTCCGGTCATCACTCTTCGACCTCGCCTCTGGCAGGTCGAACACGGGGCTAGAGGGAACAGCGAAAGAATTAGCAGAAACGTTGGTTCTGGCTTCGCACGTTCAACTGTCGTCGATCACTTGAATGGGCAAACGCCGAGCTACTGGCGCAGGACTGAAACACACACATCGCATTCACATCTTGTTTTGACTTTAGAGAAAGTGTGTATATTATACACACTCAAAGAGGGTGCAACATTGCCGAAGCGACCAAAGACCAAGGACATTATCAAGCGGCTGAAAAGCGAAGGATATGTGCAGAAGGCCACGGAAGGGTCTCACAAGCACTTTGTCCACCCTGACTTTCCGGGCAAGATCACTGTGGTCGTGAGCAAGGCCGAACAGTCCATAGGGGTACTTCGGGAAATCTATCGGCAGGCCAAATGGAAATGGCCACCTGAATAGTCAGCCCCCCCTCTCAAACAAAGCAAAAAGATATTTATTAAGTGGAGAACACCTCATGACACAGAATGTAATCAGCAGCAGACCAAAATGGGCTGTTGCTTTCGACCACGATCCCGAGGTCGGGATGTGGGGAGCTGTGGTTCTGGATCTTCCCGGATGCACATCGGGTGGAGACAGTTTGGAGGAAGCGAGAAGCAATGTCCGTGAAGCTATCGCCATTTACATTGCTGATGCACAAGAAGAGACCGGAGTAGTTCCAAGCCCCTTAGGGTTAGAGAACATTCTAAGGATAGCAGAAACCGACGCAGATATGCGGGAGAGACTAGAAGGAGCCATCGTTCTGGAATCTGATGCTGGTGAACTCAAATCCCGATCAGTTCGCGTTCAGATCACGATGAACGAGGGTTTGCTTGCGCGTGTCGACCAAGTTGCTGAGAGTGTCGGCATGAATAGAAGTGCATGGCTCGCAGAAGCTGCGCGTCGTCTTATAGCTTAGATATTAGCTTTTGGGCCTAATACTGTCGGGACGCGTCCCGTCATCACCTCCCGACCTCGCCTCTGGCAGGTCGAACACGGGGCGGGTGGGGAAGAATTTGACACTTCAATTCCATTGGCAAAGTCTGAGACCTACTCCGCGGGCATCGAGTAAGTGTAAGGGACTCCGACTGAAAACACGCCATCATAGCCGGACATATTGGTTGGGAAGGCGCGGACACCGCGCCTTGGGGGCTCTGTTGTCCCTGGCATCGGTCGAACTCCACAGCCATCTTGCCGACATTGCCACGCTTCACCTGCTATAGCGGACGAGACCAATGAAAATATTTTTAGATCGTTCAGTAAACTGGCGGCTGGAACGACTTTTAATCCACCCACATCAGAAATCCGACGAGAATGGAAGTTTCCAACCAAGGCAATATTTTTTACCTTGCGGTCTGTAGCAACCGCAGCCCTGATGTTTCGGGCCATATCAGCTTCATACTCAGACTGGTCGAAGTTTTGCTCGTTCGGGTCAGGAGCGAAGAAAATCACTGAAATTTTCCTTCCTTTCCTTCTGAGCTGTCGGGCCTGATCTATTAATTCAAACATTGCGACGCTGGTGCGCCCATCGTGCTGTTGATCTTTCGGCCTGAAGACCGCGTCGATAAAGCGCCGCTTATCGGCATCGCTCCCGCGCGAGTCCAAGAACCTCGTCAAATCACGTTGCTGGTCTGAGTTAAACTCAAGCAGGAGGTTCACTTCAGCGGTCGAACTCAAGGCGCAAACGATCTCCGCCACAAACAACGGAATTTCTTTTGTGCCATGTTGCTCACCAAAGATGATTAGTTCGGTTGAATCGAATGCCGGGATAAGTTCAATTCCATTCGAAGCACAAATTGTATGATTTAATGGGGCCTTAGGCCGTGCTGAATCTAGCTGCACTGCACATGCGCCTAACAAGGTTATTGAAAGCGCGACCGGTAACGCTGCAAGGATCGGTTTGATTAGAAATGCCATTCAGGTTCCTTCAATCAGTAGGGGCAATATTTTCAAAAGCAGTAGAAACCAGTTTCTGCAGAATTTACCTTGATCAAGAGCTTGTGCAATTTATTCGGAAATCTGTTTGCGTTCTCAGATGCAACCAATCCTGTGAGCAGGCGTCCCCAACTTAGAAATCAACAGAAGGATTTTCTTAAGCTGCGACTTGCTCATAGGACAAACGCAGGAGCGAAGAGATTGGCAATGTCGGCATTGAGAAAGTCGCGCCATCCCGGTCACAGAACTCAACGAGTGCAAAGTCGTCATCCAACAACTCGACCACAGTTCCAACCTGGCCTTGAACGAGGCCCAGCTCATTTTGATCGCTCAAGAGCGCCACAGCGTCCAGCAAGCTGAGTTGCACTTTAGTCATGGTTCTTGTCCTTAGATCCGGCTCGCCTGTCAGTCACAACAAAGGCCGAAACAAACTTTGCGACGTTGTCTCCAGTCCGTATCACCCATAATGATCCCACAAAAGCTGACTCCGTGCCATGGATAAGTTTAAAGACAATCGCGTAATGTTGGCCGAACTTGTCCTGGCGGATGAAGTTGGGAGTTTGTGTGCGGGCTGCGTCGAGCAAAGCAGATCGCAAGACAGCAACTTCTGCCAACCCTATGCCCAATGCAGACTTGAACACTCTAGCTTTGTTGGCGCCAATTCGATGGGTCGGAGACAGAATATATTCCGTCAACTTGGCCTCTGAGATTGATGCTTTACCACCAAAGGGCTGCATCACTCCCGCCCCGTGGTAAACCGTCCGGCCACCTTTTCAGCAATAATCCGTGCGGCAGTATCGCCGGGGTGCGCATAGCGTTCGGTCGAAGAGGCGTTCGCATGGCCTAGTGCCCGACCGACCAGATAGAGCGAGGCACCATCTTCGACCGCGAAAGTCGCAAAGCTATGGCGCAGGTCATGAAGACGTACGTCAGAGAGGCCCGCAAGTTCCCGGACTTTAAGCCAAGCCTTGTTGACCCCCAGGACCGGTTTACCGGAAATCTGAGACATGAATACATAAGGCCCAGAGCGCGGAAGGCCTTCAAGGATCGTACGTGCTTGCTCGGACAAAATGATCGTGCGTGATTTATTCTGACTACCCATTTTTGTTCGGATCGGCGGTAGAACGAGACGCGAGCGCTCTATGTCAACTTCAGACCAATTGAGTTCAGTGATTTCGTTACGGCGCGCGCCAGTTAACATGATCAGCCGAATGATGTTGGCATAATTGGGCGCGACCACCCATGCTGCTTGTGCTTCTTCAAGAACGTTCCAGAGCCTTTGAGCCTCTTCTGTCGTCATGGATCGTTCACGGCGATTGTCGCGCAGCTTTTGGACTTTGGAGCAAGGATTAGTTTCCAATATCTCCCGCCAAATCGCCCACGAAAACATCGCAGACAGACATCTTAGGCCTCGGGACGCGGCACTTGGTCCGCCTTTGACAATAGAACGGCCTCGTGGCCCCGTCTTTACATCCTGTGAAGTCTTGCCATCAGCAATGTCTCTTTGCCACGCGGCGAGGTCACTAGGCCTAATGTCCTTCGCGACAACATCATCCAGAAGAGGCTTGATGTGGCGCTTGTACGATGTGGCATCGACCAACCAAGACGATTCCCGCTTTAACGGCTTATCATTAGGTCCATCGCGGAAATACAATTCGAACAACTGGCCGATGGTCGCGTCGCGCATAGCTTTAGCTATGACCAGCCCGCCCTTCCCAGCCAAAGACTTTGCCCGCTCACTTGGCGTCTCTGATAGGTCCACGCCTTTGGTCGCTTCAGTAATGACTTCTCGCGCTCGGTTACGTGCCGCTTCCGGCGTCCAAGGCAAACCGTGTTCGCCAATGGTCATCCATCGTTGTTGACGGTTTACGCGATACTTCACGCAATAGGTCTTCCGGCCACTCGACGAGATCCGGAGCATGAAGCCACGCAGCTCAATATCCCAAATCCGCGTGTCTCCAGTCTCCGGCGGCATCGCGGAATCGACAAATCGCTTATTGATTTTCGCCTTCAAAACGTCTGACATTGTCAACTTCCTATGCCATTTTTGTGCTATCAATCGACCCCATCACGCGACACCATCATCTCAAAAATGGCGAAGTTTGGACCCATTTTCAGCTTTTTTTGCTACCAATTTGCTACCAAATGGGAAAAATTCAGTAACAAGCTGTCCCATAATATTACAAGAAAAACTATGTATCGCAATATATTATGAGAAATCGTGACAAGCCGTGAAAACGCGGAAAAACGCGGGGTTCAATTTTGGTAATGATGAGGTCGGGAGTTCAATCCTCCCCTGTGGCACCAGTCGCTTGAAATTGTCGTTCTGAACAGCCCCCTCGCGGGCAAAGCTTCACCCCATAAACTTCCAAGCCAATGTCTGGCCTGCGTGGAAGGGAACGACTTGGGTTCCGGCAGCTGAAACAGTGGCGGGGACGTCGATCGTCGCCTTTTCCAGCACGACGCGCTCTTCGTTCACAGGCAGGCCGTAAAAGTGCGGACCGAAGAGGCTGGCGAAGCCTTCGAGCTTGTCGAGGCAGCCTTCCTCTTCAAACGTCTTGGCATAGCTTTCAATGGCAAAAGGCGCGTTGAAAATGCCAGCACAGCCACATGCCGATTCCTTATCGCCAATGGCGTGCGGGGCAGAGTCGGTGCCAAGGAAAAACTTGGGTGAGCCTGAAACGGCAGCCTTGCGCAGGGCCAAACGATGGGTCTCGCGTTTGGCGACTGGCAAGCAATAGAAGTGTGGACGAATGCCGCCCTCGAACATGGCATTGCGATTAAAATCAAGGTGATGGGGTGTGATAGTGGCAGCAATCGGATGGCTAGACCCTTCGACAAAAGCAACCGCATCGGCAGTGGTGATATGCTCAAAAACGATCTTGAGGCCGGGGAAATCGCGCACGATGTCGCTCAAGATGCGGTCGATGAACACGGCTTCACGGTCGAAGATATCAATATGGGACTCGGTCACTTCGCCATGAAGCAAGAGCGGCATGCCAATCTTCTCCATCGCCGCAAACACAGGGTACAGCTTCTTAAAGTCCGTCACGCCATGGCTGGAATTTGTGGTGGCGTGGGCGGGATAGAGCTTGCAAGCTGTGAAGACGCCGGTTTGAAAGCCATTGGAAATATCGACCGGATCGCTGTGATCGGTCAAATAGCAGGTCATAAGGGGCGTAAAGTTGAGGCCCGGATCAACCGCCGCCGCAATCCGGTCGCGATAAGCCGCGCCAAGTGCTGTCGTGGTAACCGGTGGTGCAAGGTTTGGCATGACAATGGCGCGGGCAAATTGACGCGCTGTGTAATTGACAACCGAGGCCAACATCGCACCATCGCGCAGATGCACATGCCAATCATCGGGCCGACGTATCGTGAGGCGGGTCAAGCTTGCTTGTACGTCATCGCCCTGCGTCGCCACATCCATCATTTCACGCCTCTTTCTATCCGACCCCACTGCCGCTTGGATTAGAGAGGGCGGCGACCAAGGTCAAATCACGGATGTCGCGATTACACGGCCTGCGTCGTGCTAAAGCGCCAAGCCGACCAAACAACGAGCAGAAGGGGTGCAAGGCCAACCAAGTCCACCAGCGCAATTGTCTTTAATGGGCCGGCCGGCATGCCCGCACGGAGATAGAGCCACAGGAAGCTAACCACACTGATCGCAACCACCACACTTAAGGCCCGGCGGGCAGCGGGGTCGAGCGCGCCTGCAACACAGGCGGCAAAAATAGCCAGGAAGAGCGCACCGCGATGGGTGATCAACACACCTAAATCCCCATTGGCGTCAATGCCATAGAGCTTCTTCGTCAAATGGGGCAGGAAAAACACCGCCGCAGGCGATAGATGAATGAGGGCCAATAGTGCCCAAGCTAATTTCGTTATGAGTTCCATCGTCATCCTCTTTACTTGCTAAAGATGACTATAGCGTCATTTTTGTATATGGCTAGAGGAAATCAGGCTCAGCAAAGCCAGTACCGACAGCTTTCCAATTGATCCCCAAAGCGATATCTCTTCTAGTCTGGACTTAACAAAACAGGGAGTGAGAGCATGAGTGCGAGCGTGGAATTCATTGGCGATGTCGCAGTCATCCGCATGGATGACGGCAAGGCCAATGTGATCAATCAGGCCATGGTTGCTTCCCTGCATGCGGCACTAGATCAAGCCGAAGCTAAAGCTAAGGCTATCGTGCTGGCCGGCCGTGAAGGCCGGTTCTCAGGCGGCTTTGATCTGCAAGCCCTCACAGGCTCTGGCCCAGAGGCCGCGATTGCGCTGCTTGATGCCGGGGCAGGCCTTTTGGTGCGCCTCTATGGCAACCCCCTGCCCGTGGTTGCCGCCTGTACCGGCCATGCAATTGCGATGGGCGTGTTCATCCTGCATGCCTGCGACACCCGTATTGGCGCGGCTGGGCCTTATAAGATTGGCGCTAACGAGACCATCAACGGCATGGTGTTGCCCATCTTTGCGCTGGAACTATCCAAAGACCGCCTGAACCCGTTGCACATGACCAAAGCCGTGGTGCAAGCCTTTATCTATGATTCTGAAGGTGCGGTTGAGGCTGGCTATCTCGATCACCTGACCAGCTTGGACAAGGTGGAGGCTGAAGCGATTGCCTTAGCGGCTCAGCTCGCCCAATTGCCCGGCCACGCCTATCACGGCAATAAGCTCGCCGTTCGGGGTGCCACTTTGGACCGCATCAAGGCTAGCATCAGCAATCATCACGGCAAATAGGCCCTATTCATGACGGCAAGCAAACGCATCGTCCTGACCAGTGATCACGCCGCGATTGAGTTGCGGCGTGCGATCTTCGACCACGTGACCGCGCAAGGCTGGGAAGTGGATGACATCGGCCCCATGACCACTGAAAGTACGCCCTATCCCGAACGGGGTGCGGAGGCCGCTCGCCTTGTTGCCGCGGGGCAGTATCGGTTCGGCATTCTGCTCTGCGGCACAGGCCAAGGCATTATGATGGCGGCCAATAAGGTCAAAGGTGTGCGCTGCGGCGTGTGCATGGACACCTTCTCCGCCCGCATGATCCGCCAACATAATGACGCCAATATGCTGTCCATCGGTGCCCGCGTGGTCGGCCTTGGCCTCGCCCTCGATATCGTTGATGCCTTCCTAGCCGCCGAGTTCGAAGGCGGGCGGCATGGGACGCGAGTGGAGATGATTACGGCGCTGGAGGGGTGAGGTTGGGGGTGTTACGTGGGCTAATCTTCCGAAAGAGCCTGTTTTTCAAGAAGTTCCGCCCATTCATTTGCCCAACCGTCCAGTGAGGCAAACTTCCCTGCCAGATCCTTTCCCAGACTCGTCAACGCGTACCCGCTATCGCCAAGATCAACCAAGCCTAGTGCTCTTAATTCCTTAAGGCGTTGATTCAAAACAGTCGGCGAAACGTCATCACATCTTGATCTTAACGCACGAAATGTCGCGCGCTCATGGCTAAGTTCCCAGAGGAGCCGTAAAGTCCAGCGCTGTCCAAGGACATCCAGCAGAACCATGATTGGACGGCCGGTCTGTGAGCCGCGAACAGGCGTTCCGGGAAGCTTGTGCAATTTCCGACCCTCTATTGACGCTACATATTTAGTAGCATACCTTTAGCTTGCAACCCTCTAGCAAAGCGAGCCGGCAATGACCACCAAATTAACGCCAATTACCGAACCCTATCCTGAAGACATAGCCAAGGTCTTGGCCTCCTACCCACAACAAGGCGGATATATACTAGCCCTCTTCCGGGTCTTTGCTAACAGTCTGAGATTCCTAAAGAAAGGGGTGCCCAATCTGCTCGACAAAGAAAGTCCGCTCCCTTTGCGCATCCGAGAAATTGTCATTTTACGCGTGACCGCCAACAAGAATTGCGAATACGAATGGGGCGTTCATGTCAGCGCATTTGGCGCGCATGCTAAGCTCAATGATGCACAAATCGCGGCGACCCGCAGCGTTCAGGTCGACGACACGATTTGGTCGCCCGCAGAGGCGTGCCTTTTAAGAGCTGTGGACGGCCTTTGCACTTCCGGCAAGATGGACGTCACGATTAGCGAGCAATTTGAACGCGACTGGAGCAAAGAGCAGCAGTTGGAAATATTCGCGCTCTGCGGAACCTACCATACGATCAGCTTCGTCGCCAATGCGGCACATTTGCCCAACGAACCGTTCGGCGCGCGCTTTCCGTGAGGCGGCGGGCGGGCGCGTTACACCGAACGCGGCTGGCCCCAATAGTTTCCAATTGACCACACATGCCCATCTGGAGAACGGCAAGAAAACTCTCGAGCGCCATAGGGCGTGTCATGCGGCTGCGTGATCATCTCACCGCCAGCTTGCCGAACGCGCGTGGCAACGGCCTCCACATCCTCGACCCCGATGCAGACGCACTGGTTCGTCCCATTGAGCGCCTTTGGACTGTGCATGCCATAAGGGTCGTCGGCTTTGTCGGGTTGCAGAAACAGTAATTGATCGCCCATCCGTAGCTCTGCGTGAACAATCTGCCCCTCAAAGTCTGCGATATAATGCACTTCAAAACCGAGGACCCGGACCAACCAATCCACCTCAGACGTTGGGTCCGCGACGCGGAGATTGGGGAAAATCGCGGGTTGCTTGGCCATTTTATTCCTCCAGCGTTAGTTTTCCACCAGTGGCCGTACTAGCTCCGTGCGCCAGTCGGATGGATCTGGTGTGGAGTGTGGCCCGACCGAATAGATTTCCCACAGATTCCCCGCCGCCTCGTGACCGTTCGCCTTGATCCAGTCACCAAACGCCCCCCAAGCGGAAGAGAGTCCTTCATAGGGGCCAGAGTAAATCGTCCGCGCGACACGTGCGGCCGGCAATTGACCGGGCTGTACGCGCCCAACCGCTGCAACTTTCGCGGAGACTCTCACGCCAAGTTCGAAGTCGAAATAATCTGGCGTCATCTCCAAATGATGCGCGAACACTGCCCCATCAGGCTCGACTCCCTGTTCGGCAAGTGCGGCCATCAATTCGGCCACCGCAGGGCCAAATACCTTCACCATCTCAGAGCGCGGGGTCCTGATGTGGATGACTGCGGCAGGTTCCGCTTCAATTTGAATAATCTCTGGAGTCGAAATCATGGAAGTTTACCTTTGGATTTGGCTTTCAGGGGCAACACTGGCGCAGAACACGGCGAACTGGGCGTCAAATGCCCGTCTAAAGGCAGGCCGCGCCTCCGCGCGTTTCATATAAGTCACGAGATTAAGAAACTCGCCCAGCACGTCCAAACCATTTAGACGACGCAACACATCCACCATCATTAAATCGCCAGCACTAAAGTCTCCGTCTAGCCATTCTGCAGAACCCAAGCGGATCGAAAGCTGATGTAGTCGTGTTCGAATGCGATCCACAATTAAAGGCAAGCGGTCCTTGGTCCAAGGCTTATCGCCCTCCGAAAGCCTGGCGGTCTCTAATTCAAGGATCGGGGGCTCAATAGAGCTAACAGCGGCAAACATCCAAGCAATCGCCCTAGCCTTGGCTTGAACGTCAATTGGCAAGAGCCCATCGTGATGTTCGGCAATGTGAAGGACAATCGCGCCTGTCTCGAAGAGCGATAGTTCGCCCTCTTGGTAAGTTGGAATCTGGCCGAACGGATGCAGCGCAAAATGATTTGTTTCCTTCATCTCAGCAAAAGACAGGAGACGAACATCATAGGGCTGACCAACTTCTTCCAATGCCCATCTAACCCGAAAATCGCGCGCGAGACCGCGTCCGCGATCGGGCGATGCTTTAAAGGCCGTAATGGTCGGTGTCGTGAGAGACGTCATTCTTGAACTTGGCTCCTTCCCACCGCAAACATTCTGCCAAGGAAACCGTGAAGCGCAACCCCAAAAGGCAAAAAAGCCTCGCCTAAGCGAGGCTGGGTCGAAGAATTTGGGTGCGGGACAGGATTGGAACCTTTTGTAGCCGTTCTGTGCTGCGGATAACGAAGTTCAGGGGACTTCGGCAAGTCGGGAAATGCCCTTAGGGCAGAGGCCATCAGACTATGGGCCTCACATGCTATCCTGAAGCCGACGTGCGCCGCGCGTTGGTTCGCGTAATCCAATCTGATCCGCCGTAGCTGATGGCATAAATCAAAACCTCTTTCGCATAATCATCTACGACAAAAGCAATTACCGCCTTTCGGCCCGCTGGGATTGCGCGCAAGCCCGGGACGATTTCGTTGCGGATACTTCCACGGTGTGGGAAATCCTTGAGCGAGGTCACAGCGGCTTCGATCTCCGCGAGTTTGCGGGCAGCAATTTGGGGGCCGGAATAGTCAATGATGAGATGTGCAATCGTATCAAGATCGCGCGCCACGAGGGGATGGAATTTGATCTGATAGCTCACGCGTTCCGCGCTGCCTCAAGCGTGCGATGGGCGGCTGCGAACGCGCTTTGTTGATCAACAAATTCGGTTCGCGGGGTTTCAAATCGTGCGCGGATTTCATCTGCCATGCATGATAGAGCCAACTCGCGCTCCTCTTCATCTTGCATCATCTGTTCAAGGGCTGCAGCAACGGCGGCGCTTTGTGTTGCGAAGACGCCTTCACCAACTTTATTTGCCAAGAATCTGTGGTGGCGATCGGTAAAGCTTAGTGTGGTCTTGACGGTCATTAGCGCCTCGATGGTATGACCTAGTCATATAGTTGAAAACAAGTATACACTCAAGACTCAAAAGAGCCCCGCACAAGCGAGGCTGGGTCGAAGAATTTGGGTGCGGGGGTGAACCTACGACCTTCAGGTTATGAGCCTGACAAGCTACCGGGCTGACTATTACCCAAGAAAACGCAAAAAAGCCCCGCATAAGCGAGGCCATCGAGACACTTGGGTGCGGGGGCAGGATTTGAACCTACGACCTTCAGGTTATGAGCCTGACGAGCTACCGGGCTGCTCCACCCCGCGACAAGTGGTATTGGAAGGTCTGATCTGACATCGTCTGGAAAGGAAGGTGTTTTGAATAAGATACCAAGTGCATTCGGCAGACCCGGCAGCGACCTACTCTCCCGCGCCTTAAGACGCAGTACCATCGGCCCTGGGGGACTTAACGACCGAGTTCGGGATGGGATCGGGTGGGGACCCCCCGGCATAGCCGCCAGGTCGGCGGAATGCACTCGTATCTTATTGTCTGACATCGTCTGGTTTGGCACTTTTAAGTGCTTATGAACGGCGCAGTCTTCACTGCGTATGAGATCGTAGGATCAAGCGATTGAGCGATTAGTACCAGTCAGCTTCAACCCTCGCGGGTCTTCCACACCTGGCCTATCAACGTGATGGTCTATCACGGCTCTCAATGAGACCTCGTTTTTAGGTTAGTTTCCCGCTTAGATGCCTTCAGCGGTTATCTAGTCCATACTTAGCTACCCAGCTGTGCCGTTGGCACGACAACTGGTCCACCAGAGGTATGTTCATCCCGGTCCTCTCGTACTAGGGACAAATCCTATCAAGTCTCGACACCCACGGTAGATAGGGACCAAACTGTCTCACGACGTTCTGAACCCAGCTCACGTACCACTTTAAATGGCGAACAGCCATACCCTTGGGACCTGCTCCAGCCCCAGGATGTGATGAGCCGACATCGAGGTGCCAAACACCGCCGTCGATATGGACTCTTGGGCGGTATCAGCCTGTTATCCCCGGAGTACCTTTTATCCGTTGAGCGATGACCCTACCACGCAGGATCACCGGATCACTATGGCCGACTTTCGTCTCTGCTCGACTCGTCAGTCTCGCAGTCAGGCAGGCTTATGCCATTGCACTCAACGACCGATTTCCGACCGGTCTGAGCCTACCATCGCGCGCCTCCGTTACACTTTGGGAGGCGACCGCCCCAGTCAAACTGCCCGTCATACAGGGTCCCGGATCCCGATAAGGGACCGCGGTTAGACGCCACCGAAAATAAGGGTCGTATTTCAAGGGTGGCTCCACCAGGGCTGGCGCCCCGGCTTCAAAGCCTCCGACCTATCCTACACATACGTTCGATAGCGCCACTGTAAAACTGCAGTAAAGGTTCACAGGGTCTTTCCGTCTGGCCGCGGGAACTCCGCATCTTCACGGAGATTTCAATTTCGCTGAGTCTATGGTGGAGACAGTGGGGAAGTCGTTACGCCATTCGTGCAGGTCGGAACTTACCCGACAAGGAATTTCGCTACCTTAGGACCGTTATAGTTACGGCCGCCGTTCACCTGGGCTTCAATTCAGAGCTTGCACCCCTCCTCTTAACCTTCAGGCACTGGGCAGGCGTCAGACACTATACGTCGTCTTGCGACTTCGCAGTGCCCTGTGTTTTTGATAAACAGTCGCAACCCCCTGGTCTGTGCCACTCTCCCTCGGTTGCCCAAGAAAGAGTCTCCCTTCTTCCGAAGTTACGGGAGTAATTTGCCGAGTTCCTTCACCATAGTTCTCTCAAGCGCCTTGGTATGCTCTACCTGACCACCTGTGTCGGTTTCGGGTACGATCTAATGCTGGGGCTATTTCCTGGAACTCCCAGGCTGCCAACTCAATCCGATAAGAGTTGACAACTTTCGGCGTTCGTCACCACCAGCTGGCCCACGAATATTAACGTGGTTCCCATCGACTACGCCTTTCGGCCTCGCCTTAGGGGTCGGCTAACCCTGCGCAGATTAGCTTTACGCAGGAACCCTTGGTCTTTCGGCGAGAGGGTCTCTCACCCTCTTTATCGCTACTCATGCCAACATTCTCACTTCCGATACCTCCAGTGTCCATTACCAGACACCTTCACAGGCTTACGGAACGCTCCGCTACCGCTTCATCAAAGATGAAACCCCGAGCTTCGGTAAATGGCTTAATCCCCGTTACATCTTCGGCGCAGGTTCGCTTGACCAGTGAGCTGTTACGCTTTCTTTAAATGATGGCTGCTTCTAAGCCAACATCCTGGTTGTCTAAGCAAACCCACATCCTTTCCAACTTAGCCATTATTTGGGGACCTTAGCTGCGGGTCAGGGTTGTTTCCCTCTTGACGACGGACGTTAGCACCCGCCGTCTGTCTCCCGTACTGTACTTCCAGGTATTCGGAGTTTGGTTAGGTTTGGTAATCCGGTGAGGACCCCTAGCCCATCCAGTGCTCTACCCCCTGGAGTAATCATACGAGGCACTAC
>VYMC01000002.1_pt1:0-2500 | contig 268313 bp, 259 predicted proteins | sample 5115301 | NCBI WGS metagenome assembly VYMC01 (sample SAMN12291802, study PRJNA351875) | freshwater metagenome | isolation source: freshwater lake | place: USA: Michigan, Wintergreen Lake | collected 2013-08-08 | reverse complement strand
AGGAAGTTAAACACCCTTGCCCGCGTCCCAATGGGTGCGGCGGAGGCCATTGTTGTGTTCCAAGCAGCTCAGGCTGACGGGCTTCGGGGAAATCGAGCTTTGGCATTCCAGACGGTAAATCTGGAGACCGGACTATTCGCTCCTGCTGCGAATCCGGGCGTTCCAGATCGATTCAACCCAAGTGGTCGCGGCGGCTTCGGTATTGGTACCAACCCTCGAAATCAGTCGAACAATCCAAATCGCCAAGCAATGGTTGTACCGGCGGGGACCTATGCCCTCTCGGACATCACATCCAACGAGAATCAGGTCCCCTGTTTCGGGACTGTCGGCTTCACCATCCAGCCAGGTGAGGTATTAGTGCTGGGTTCATTCACCTTCGGTCCAGGTGCCACCCCATACGCGTTTGAACGTCAAATACCGACGAGTCTAAGGTATGATACAATGCCGGATGAAGCAATCGGACTGACTTTAGCTGGGCATCCGGACTATTTACTAAGAGCCAAACCTGTAGCTTGGCTACAGGACATCAGGATCCCGTGCTTTGCATGGGTGCCGGGCTTTAAGCCAAGCTACAACTGGCGCCTGCGCTGGCCTGAGTCACCACCAAAACACCCCATTACTTCTCCGGAGGCTTTGCAAGTTAAAGCTACAAACTAAGTTGATGTAAGCTTTAGCCCGAGCTTGCAGGCAGGTTGCGCGCGAAAATCGGTCTTGGCAATTTAAAAGTGAATGAATGCGGGTCGGATCGTTCTTTGGCGCGCGCTTTAAAGCTAGATAACCGCTCTAGAGCGGCCAAGTCGCGCAAAAATGGGGTAAAGGATCAGCCCTGCGACAAACCCGCCCAAATGGGTCTCCCAAGCAATTGGCACAAAATTGAACCCACGCGCCAATGCTGCTAAGCCGACATTGATCAACAAGAATACGACAGCAGAAGCTAAAACGGGCATCAACATCGCTTGGCCCGGTCGCGCTAATCCAATGGCACCCCACAAAAAGCCGGCAAAAATACCCGATATCGCGCCGGAAGCACCGATCGTGACACTCTCTGCCCCTTGGTTAAATGCGCAGAAAACTAGGCCGCCCCCTACGCCACATAAGAGAAAGAAGATCACAAAGCGGATTGTGCTGTCCTGATTTCGGCGCAGCCCTGCTTCAGCGATTGGGCCTGCTTGCAACAGCATTGCCAAATTCATCACCAGATGAAGGGTTCCCCCATGCAGGAATTGATAGCCAAACAACATCGCCAAAGCTGAGGTCCAGTTACCCGTTGAGATGTCTTGTGCAAGTTGCGACGGGCTCAAAGCAAATGTTGCGAATGCCGCTGCTTTTGTCTCTGGGTTCTGTAAAGAAAAAGCGAGGTGGGCGGCTATGATGATCCCGATCAGCGCGGCGACACCCATAGGCATCTGATTAAAAATCGGCTCGCGCGGCTTTTGCGACGACGTTTGCGGCTCTTGGCTTGGTGGCACCGACTCAGGTTGTTTACCAGACTGGGCATTTTCCCGATCAAGTCTTAGTTCTTGAGCCACTTACTATCCCTCACGCAACAGTCGGCGAATCGCTGCTTCGACCAATTCCAGCCTATCATTGCCGAAATAGATATCATCATGATTAACAAAATAGGTTGGTGAGCCGAAACCGCCACGTGCGATCAGTTCTTCGGTATTTGCGGTTAGGCTCGCTTTTGCTTGTGGGCTCGCGGCAGCTTCTAGGCAGGCGGCCCCATCTAGTCCGGCTTGCTCCGCACACGCGGCGATGACCTCATTTTGCCCGATGTCGCGATCTTGCTCCCAATAGGCTTCAAACAAGGCCTTGGCATATGGGACCAAGCGATCTTGCGACATTGCATAAAAACAACCCCGCATGGCTGTCACAGAGCGCACGGGGAAAACCGTTGGCGAAATGAGTGTCACCCCTGACAGGCGCGCCCAGTCCGCCAAATCCTTTCGATAGTAAGCGGCTTTGATTGGATTAGGATTGGCACGCTGGGAATAAACATCGCTGTTTACCTTGTTGAAAACTCCACCCACTAAGATCGGCTTCCAATGAATATCTATGGGTAAGTGAGGCGCACGCTCTAACAGTCGAACGAAAGCCAAGTAAGTCCACGGACTAGAGCAATCAAAGAAAAATTCTACGCCAATTTTCACGTGCTATCCCCCTTAAGATTGACCCAAATTGAAACAATAGTTTGGGCTGCAGGTCAAAAGGGTAAAGTGCTTAAGACGCGAAACGGTTCGCCAAACACGAGAATATCTCCATACCCATAAGTTACTGCCAGCAAGAGATGGCACGCCCATTGCAGACCTAATTGCAGTGTTCGTCCTAGAGGAGCGAAGAATATGAAGGAAGCTCATCCAACTAGCCCATTGAAGCTTGACGTGAGGCTTGATCGCTCTCGCTTTGCGCGCGCTGCTTTTGGATTGTCGGCTGCAACCTTGAGCGTTGCTGCGATGCTTGCCGCCATGCCAGCCCATGCGCAGAGCCGTGCTGGCTATGC